>Ga0154711_120_pt2 | contig 24546 bp, 26 predicted proteins | sample Rifle2008BG13ft_FD_105571 | JGI IMG/M metagenome (GOLD analysis project Ga0154711, IMG submission 105571) | Candidatus Bathyarchaeota archaeon RBG_13_60_20 | reverse complement strand
CTGGTGGGCACAGCGGGGTCTACCGAGATCATGATGAGGGCTCTGACACCCACCGCGGACGCCTTCTCTATGGTGAATCGCCTTATGACGCCGGAGGCCACGAGTGCCTGGACGCGGTTCCTGACAGCGCCCTCGCTCAGCCCCACGCTCCGCCCTATCTCAACGTAGGTCGCGCGGCTGTTCTCCTCTAGGAGCCTGAGGATGCGCTCGTCCACCTCATCGACCATGAATGAGAGTTCTCGGCACACCTTAAAAACGTGGGGCTACTCCACGCCGCAGAGGCTCATCGCCATGAGCCCATATATCTTGGCGAAGTCTAGGTGGGTGCGGATGTCGGCCCACTCGTCCGGGGCGTGGGCGTTGCCGCCGCCCGGGCCGAAAGCCATGGCGGGGATGCCGGCGACGGCGGTGAGGTAGCTGGTGTCGTTGCTTCCCTCAGCCCCCAGGGGCTCTAGGTCGTAGCCCGCGACACGCCTCGTTGCCTCAGCCGCGGCCCTGTAGAGGGGGCCCGTGACTGGTATCTCGCTGGGCGGCTTGCTGAGTGGCGTGGTGACCTCTACGTTGAGATTGGGGTCCCTGGACGCCAGCACGCGGACGATGGCCCTGATGTCCTCGACGACACCCTCCGGGCTCATCCCTGGGACGGTGCGGACGTCACACAGCGCCTCGCACTCCTCCGGGATCATGTTGTCCTTGGTTCCGCCCCTGATGGTGGTGCCCGGAGCTATGGTCGGGTCTGGGAGCAGCCCGTGTCTTGGGAACCTGAACTCGGCGCCCTCGATGGCCAGGAGCGCCTTACTCATCTTCAGGACCGCGTTGACGCCCAGGTGGGGCCTGCTGCTGTGGGCGGACCTGCCCCTGGCACGGAGCCTGACCAGTGTGCGGCCTCTGACGGCGGGCCTCGCCATGATTCTGCCGTCCCGGGTTGAGGACTCGCCAACTATGGCCGCATCAACGCCTCGGATGTAGCCGTTTTCGCAGAGGTACTTGGTGCCGCTGCGACCGAATAACTCCTCATCTGCCACGGCGTGGATGTGAAGGTCGCCGCGGAGGCTGATCCCTGCGTCCTGGAGGGCCTTGACGGCGGTGATAGCCGCTGCCACGGCCCCCTTCATGTCTCCGCTACCCCTGCCCCAGACCCTGCCGTCCCGGATCTCCCCTCCCAGCGGGTCCACGGTCCAGTTGTCAGGGTTGCCCAGAGGCACCGTGTCAACGTGACCGTTCCAGAGGAGCCCCGCGCCTCCGCCGGAACCCCTCAGGGTCCCAAGGGTGTTGACGCGGCCCGGCTCGGGCTCCACATGCTCCACGTCAACGCCTAGGGAAGCGAGGGCCTCGGCCACGTAGCCTGCTACCTCGGACTCGTCCCCGGGCGGGTTCTCGCTGGGAATCCTAACCAGGCCCTGGATATGGTTGACCATGTGCTGCTCAAGCCGGTCCACCTCTCTGAGGAGCCTTTCTTCTGCTTCTCGACTCGCCATGGATCAACTACGGCCACCCTGTTTATGGGGTTTGGGAACAGATTTATTCATGGTTTCCCATTAGAAGTGGGGGGCGTGTTGCGGTGATCGGTGAGCTAGTTGTCTTCCTCTATTTCATGTTCAGCTTCCTGCTGCTCACCTTCGGCTACAACTGCCTTCTACTGGCCTGGGGGGCTTCCAAGTATAGGAGCCCGGAGGAAAAGCCTCTCAGCCGCTACCCGGCCGTGACCGTGCAGCTCCCCGTTTTCAACGAGGGGTCCATCGTGGGGGGGCTCATCGCCGCCGTCTGCGCCTTAAGGTGGCCCAAGGACAGGCTCGAGGTGCAGGTGCTGGACGACAGCTCCGACGAGACCAGAGGCATCGTGGACTCGGCCGTGGAGTGGTACAGGGCCAAAGGGTTCAACATTAGGGCCGTGAGGAGGGCGGGGCGACAGGGGTACAAGGCCGGTGCTCTAAGGAACGCTTACGGCAAGTCCAGCGGCGAGTACATTGCGGTCTTCGATGCTGACTTCCGGCCGGGGATAGACTTCCTGGAGCGCACCGTGCCCCATTTGGTGGCCGACCGCGGCGTGGGCTTCGTCCAGGCCCGGTGGGGGCACCTTAACCGTGGTCTCAACAAGTTTACCCAGGCCTTCGCGGTGGCCCTGGACGCCCACCACATGGTGGACCAGGCGGGCAGGTACGCCCTGGGGTTCCTCATGAGCTTCAACGGCTCAGCAGGCGTGTTCCGATCCAGGGCCATCGAGGCGGCTGGGGGCTGGAGCTGGGACACCATGAGCGAGGACATGGACCTAGCCGTTAGGGTGCAGCTGGCGGGGTACAGGGGCGTCTACCTCAGGGACGTGATGGTGCCCGGGGTGCTCCCCGCGGACCTGTCCGCGTTCAGGGTGCAGCAGGCCAGGTGGGCCAAGGGCAGCATACAGTGCGCCCGTAAGCTTCTGGGCAGGGTCTACGGCTCGCCGCTGCTGAGCCCCTTCCAGAAGTTCCAGGCCACCATGCAGCTCACCAACTACAGTATAAGCCTCCTCATGTTCATGACGGTCCTCATGGGGGTGGCGCTCCTCTCCTACGACGCCGTGTTCCTCACGGGGTTCCTGCCCAGGACCCTCTTCGGCAGGGTTGTCACCGACCCCCGGTTCGGGGTCATGTTCACCATATGCACCCTCTGCACGGGGGTCTACTACTACACGGCGCTGAGCAGGCAGGGCATCAGCTTCAGGTCCAAGCTACCCTACATAGGGCTCCTGGCCCTGGTGGGCCACGGCATGTCCGCGGTGTGCGCCGTCAACATACTGGAGGGCGTGTTCCAGGAGGGCGGCGTCTTCGAGAGGGTGCCCAAGTACGACGTGAAGGGTCGGCTAGCGAGCCTGGGCCGGCGCAGCTACGGGTCACTGAAGAGGTTCAGCGGGATAGAGTCCGTCCTGGGGATACTGTGCGTCATGGGCCTTTTCTTCGCCCTGCTACGCGACACGCTGCCCTACGCCGGGTTCCTGGCCGTGTACACCCTGGCCTACTTCTCGGTGAGCTACTGGCTGGGCGGCGTATAGAGGAGGCCTACCGGGATACAGGTTTTACTGGAGAGAATGAGATGCTTTGGCGGACCCGACGGTACTCCCAATCAGGATCGAGCCCCTCTCGCCCATGTAGGGCACGGTTTCCCGTGGATTTACCCGCCACTACTCAGTTAACGAGGGAAAATAAATACTTTTAGAATCTACAATCGACAGTAAAAGTTGACTGACGCCGTCACTCAATAAGCGTCAGCAGCTCTTCCCTTACGAACTTGAGGAACTCGTCCTCTGTGCTCTTGCTGAAGTTGGTGACCACCGCGTTGCGGGTCACGCCCACCGTGTAGCCGCTCCTCTTCCCCGTGTACACCACATACCAGATCATCCCGTGGCCCAGGTACTCCCTGTATAGACCGGTGTCGGCCAGGCCCTCCCCTGATAGGCACAGCTTGTTGACGCCGGGGATGTCCACCTGGTCGAACCATATGAGGTTCGTCGCCTTGGGGTTGGCCTCATGCAGCTTCTGCAGCGTCTCCGAGGTGATCCTGCTCTCACGGACGTCGGCGTTCAGTATCCCGCCCAGCTTCACCGCTACGTGGTTGCTCAGCATCTTCTTTACGCCCCTGGCCACGCTGGGCGCCATCACCACCAGGAACCGGCGCTGCTCGTTGGGCACGATCCAGAACCGGGCCTCCTCCGTCTCGGGGGCGCTCCTCACCTTGCGCCTGTAGCTGCGGTCCCTGATGAAGTCGCGGGCGAATACGCCTGTGACCGTGTCCTCTACGGCCTCCAGGTCCAGGACCTCGGTTAAGAGCTGGAGCTCCTCGCCCTCCACCTGCTCCGTCTCCCTCCAGCCAGCCAGCCTGTCCCGCGGGTCGCCCTGCAGGCCGCGTACCTCGAAGACCTTCACCGGTAGAACCATGTTTGTCACCTTGTTGGTGGGTTAGGGGCTTAAAACCCATGCGCTAAAAAAAACCAATCACAATGCAAACTCATGGAAAACAGGAATAACAAGCTACTCGTTATTGTAATTTTGGCGGGTCTGAAGGGAATCGAACCCTTGGCCAATGGCTTAAGAGGCCATCGCTCTACCTGACTGAGCTACAGACCCAACGACTATGAGCATACACCGAACCTAATTAAAAACGTTTCACAGCCCCTTGGGCGAACCAATTAAATACGGATAATCCCCACAACATACGATAACCATGGTGAAGATAGAAGGCCACGAGTTCCCCGAGGACCTCTACTACCACAGGGAGCACATGTGGGTTCGCCTCGAAGACGGAAAAGCCCGCGTAGGCTACAACGCCTGGGCCGCAGCCGCCGCTGGCAAGCTGGTCAGCCTGAAGACGCGGCCCGCTGGCAAGGAAGTGGCGGCGGGCAAGACCCTTGGCAGCGTCGAGTCGGGGAAATGGGTGGGCAGCCTCAAGGTGCCCCTCAGCGGCACCATCCTGGAGATCAACCCGGCCCTGGAGGGCAGGCCCAGCGTCATCAACGACGCCCCCTATGGGGACGGCTGGGTCGCCGTCATAAAGCCCAGCAGCCTGGACGCCGAGCTCAAGAGCCTCATAAAGGGCACCGACAAGGCCGCCCTGGAGGCCTGGATCAAGGAAGAGAAGGCCAAGGCCGGAGTATAACCCAGAACCGCAGCTCCGGGCAGGTGCCATCGGGCTATACGGCCCGATGTCTCCCCTAAGACCCAGTATCACTTATGTTGTCTAACTAGAAAAACGGGTTTCCCTCCAGCCGCCTAAAAGGTGCCTGAGGGTAAACTACTTCATGATCCTTATCCGGCTGGGCTCCACGCCCGCCTCAAGGAGCTCGGTGAGGCTCATGACCTCACCCTTGGCCTCCCTGATCTTGGCCAGGGCACCCTCGCTGAAGCTGAAGGCGGCCACCTTCACGGGCTTGCTGAGGCTGCCCGCGGCAAGCACCTTCCCGGGGACGGCGACCACCTCGCCCTCCCCCGCGTGCCTGTCGATGCTGCTCAGGTTGACCGCCACCCTGATCCGCTTGGACCTGTCAAGGCCTTTGGCCAGGGCCGCCCATACGCCTTTACCCGTCTCCTCTGAGGCCTTCTCCAGCGCCAGTATCGTGTCCGCTAGTTGTCTGTTCTTCATTCCTCCACGTCTCCCGGGAACTCCTCGTCCTCTCCAACCCCGGCTCCGCCCTCCCCTTCCTCCTCCTCCTCGAGATCGCCTGAGCCCACGCTGTACAGCTTGCCCTCGTCCAGCTCGGGTACCTCGAAGTCGCTGATCTCGTCGTGGAGGTCGCCGGCCTCGACCTTGCCCGAGAAGCCGCCCAGCTTCCGCTTGAGTATCCTCGCGGCCTCTGCCACGATGCGCTCGGGGGAGAGGGCCCCATTGCTCTCCACGGTGAACAGGAACTCGTCGGGCTTCAGGTTGCCCATGATCTCCTCGTGGCTCACCAGGTCACCGCACTTTTTGCAGCCCTCGAACCTCTGTATGTCGATGACCTTAAGCCCGTCGCCCTCCAGGGCGGCTGCCTCGGGGCCGCAGGCGTCAACGCACTCCTGCATGGCGGCCCTGTCCTTCCCGGGGACGAGGGCTACGTTCTGGTAGACGCACATGCTGATGGGGCTCCACTTGACGTGGACCTTGCCCTGCCCCAGCTGGGCGTAGGCCTCGAACCTTATGGCTTGGCCGGGGGCCAGCTTGGCCAGGGGTATGCGGGGCGATGCGGGGCCGTTCTTGGGGTCCTCCGAGACGAGGTCGCCGCTGTACACGGTAAGCCTGTCCTCGGTGGCCCTGACGTCCATGGTCAGGACTGCCCTGCACTTGGGGCAGCCCAGCTCCGCGTGGCAGTCGCAGTCTTCAGGCAGCACGTACGAGTCCAGGTCAGTCTTGAGGGGCACCATCCCTATTCTGTGGGCCAGCAGCTCGTCGGGGATCAGGCTGGAGTTGTCGAAGTAGAAGATGTCGTCTATGGCCATGATGGGGACCTCTGAGACCATGGTTCTCCGCAGCGCGTTGGCGAAGGCCACGTCCACGCCGTCCAGCAGGAACCTGATGGTGTCCTCGCTCAGGCTAACGATAGTCGTCTTCAAGGCTCCCCACCAGTCTCCTAAGGCCTTCTGCCTCTCCTGCCACCTGGCTTCCTAGTGCCGTCGTGGGGGATGGGCGTCGTCTCCTCGATCCTTCCGATCCTGAAGCCGCTTCTGGCCAGGATGCGTATGGCCGACTGGGCCCCGGGGCCAGGGGTCTTGCTCCCGGTCCCCCCGGGCGCCCTGACCTTGATGTGGATGGCGTTAACCCCCTTGTCCCTGGCCGTGTCCGCGATATGCTGCGCGGCCTTCATGGCCGCGTAGGGGCTGGGCTTGAGCCTGTCCGCCTTGACGAACATGCCGCCCGAGGCTATGCCGAGGGTCTCGGCACCCGTGAGGTCGGTCATGTGTATGATGGTGTTGTTGAAGCTGCTGAATATGTGGACGATGGCCCACCTTTCTCCCTCGCTCATCTCACCTCTCCTCCCGCCTTGGCCTCCGCTACCTCCAGCACCCTCCGGATGGGGTGGTCAGGGCTCCTCATCGGGCTCGACCCGGCGAAGTCGAGGGTCTTCTCGTCCTCGATCCTCACTTGGTAGCTGGGGGACGTCACCTTCCTCCCGGCTATCTCCACGTGGCCGTGGGCAATAAGCTGCCTGGCCTGGAAGAGGCTCTGGGCCATCCCTCTGCGGAATATGTACGTCTGGAGCCTCCGCTCCAGGAGGTCCTCGACGCTCAGGTTGAGCACGTCCTCCAGGTGGCTGTTCTCCATCACCAGGCCCCTTTTGTTGAGCTTGGCTATCATGCTGGCCTCCCTGGTGTTCCTCTCCTCGGAGCCCAGGCTCAGCAGCTCCCTTGCCCTGCGTCTAAGGGAGGACAGCTCGGTGTGGACCTTCCAAAGCTCCCTCTTGTTCCTGAGGCCGTAGGCGCCTATTATGCGCAGATCCTCCATGAGTGCCTCGGTGTCGTAGGGCACCCTTGGGGTCGTGAACTGCTTATGCTTCTTCTTAGGGTCTCCCATCGGCCATCTACCTCGGCTGCTGCTGTTGCTGCTGCTGTTTCTTGCTGACGCCTACACTTCGGCCGGTCCTGCCCGTGGTCTTTGTGTGCTGCCCACGGACTTTGAGGCCCCTAGCGTGGCGCTCGCCTTTCCAGCTCCTGGTCTCCCTCATGAGGTCGATGTCGTCCTTGACCCTGAGGTCTAGATCGGATGACAGCAGGTGCAGGTCCTTCCCCGTCATGGGGTCCTTGCGCCTGTTGAGCATCCAAGTTGGCAGCCCCACGCTGGACGGGTTGTCTATGGCCTCCTCGAGGCGCCTCACGTCCGCGTCGCTCAGGCTGCCGAGTCTCTCAGTAGCGTCAAGCCCCAACTGCTTTACAATGCTGCGAGCGAGTCTTACGCCTACCCCCTTCACCTCGGTGATGGCGTAGGGCACCATCTTAGTACCATCTATGTTGGTGCCGTGGAGCCTGACAATGTAGTTGAACTCTCTGGACACTATGAGATCTCCTTGTCAGTGTAACTAGGGCTTAGTCGAATCATCTTATTAAAGCGTTATGTTAAACGGGGCTGAGACATTACCCCCACGCGCGCGATTAACCTCAACATTGGTGCTCCGCGGTGGCCCAGAAACGCATAACTAGGCTAAGGGGCGCTTACAGGTCATGAGCGTCGAGCTTCCCGAGGCGCGCATCCTCGCCGAGCAGATGATGGTGGCCCTGCCCGGCAGGCGAGTGAAGCGTGTTGAGCTCCGTGACTGCGAGAAGCTTCAGAGGATGGGGTTCGTCAACAGGAACCCGGAGGACTTCAGCATGCTTGTGGGGAGAACAGTTGAGGCCGTCTTGTCCCGGGGCAACACTGTGAGGGTCACCCTAGACGGCGGGGTGAACCTCTTATTGGCGCCCGAGTACGGCGGCCTCGTCCTGTTCCACAGGGACGAGGGGGAGGCGGCCGCGAGGTGGCACCTGATGGTTGGCTTCGACGGGGGAGGGGCCCTGACTGTCCGGCTGACCAGTATGGGCCTTGTCCTTGCAGCCCGGGACGGTGACCTGACCGGGTCCTACATGTACAGGAGGGACTTCCTGGGTGGCCTCTCGCCCCTCGAGGACGGCTTCACATTGGAGAGGTTCACCAAGCTTGTGTCAGGCGTGAACAGGGGGCTGAAGCAGGTGCTTGTGGGAAAGGACGCGGTCCTCGTAGGCCTGAGCAACAGCGCTTTCATGGACGTCATCTACAGGGCTGGGCTCCACCCCAGGAGGAGGGCGTCGTCGCTGTGCCCCCGGGAGACTGGGCGGCTGTTCGAGGCTGTGATGAACCTCGTCGGCGAGAGGATGAGCCTGGGCGGCAAGGACGAGTGGGTGGACCTGTACGGTAAGCGTGGAGGGTACGCGCCCCGGATGGGGCCCAACTTGTTGGGCCGTGCCTGCCCTGTCTGCGGCTCCGGTGTCGAGAGGATACAGCATGGCGGGGGCGCGGTCTACCTGTGCCCCGTGTGCCAAGTCTAGTTGATGCTGACGCTGCCTATGCTGGTCTCGGCGGTGACGCTCACCTTCACGGCCTTGTCCTGGTACCCGACGCTGGTGGCCACCTTTCTCCTGGCCTCGTCGGTGGTGTAGCTCAGGTCGGGCAGGTTCACGTCCACCGAGCCTAGGCTGGTCCTCAGATCCACGCTGTAGCCCACTGTGGTCGCCTGGGGGAGCACGACGTCGATGGAGCCGTTGCTGGTGTCCAGCGTGTAGCTACCGCTCACTGTGGCGGGTATGGCGAGGTCTATGGAGCCATTGCTGGTGGTCAGAACTACTGAGGCAGCCTCCACCTCGCCCGTGATCCTACCGTTGTTGGTGGTCCCTGTTAAGGTAGCCGCGATGACGCCGTCAAGCGTCAGCCTGCCGTTGCTGGTATGTAGAACGATCTCGTCGCCCGTTACATCGGTGAGGGCTATCCCCCCGTTACTGGTGTCCAAGTCGAGGTCAAGGCTCGGATCCTCCGGCACCCTGATGTCTATGCTCACAGCGTAAAGGCTCCAGTCGTCATTGGGCGCCTGCGTGTCCAGGGCCAGGCGCCGGGTGTCCCCTACGTTCTGGTCGCTGAATATAACTATGAGCCTGTTCAGGTTTTCCTCGGCCTGGGCGTCCGTCGCCCCCTTAGCCCTGAGGGTGAGGTCGATCCTGTACCCAGGTTGATCCCACTCAGCAACTGTGATATCACCGTTCCTGTTGTCCACCTCAACTATCATCCTATCAATGTTAACATCGCCGGTGAAGGTGCGGGTGTCCTGGGCCCTGTAGTTGGAGCCTAGGTTGCCGAACTCCTCCCCTATGCTCTCGAAGATGGCGAAGCCCTGTGTGAAGAACAGCGCGAGGAACAGGCCGCCGACCAGCCCGCCGAATAGCCCCTGTAGGGGGCTCCTCCTGCCGCCTTGCGATAGCAGGGCGTTTATGATGATGCCGGCCCCCATGAGTATCAGGATGTAGCTTATCACGTCGAGGGACGCGTCGATGTACCTGAAGAAGTACCAGCCTCCTCCAAGTCCTAGGAGGAACCCGCCGAAGCCCATCCCAGGGTCGCTCATTTTCGTTCATCTGTCTGTTCGGAGGTGTCGAATAAAACTATATCCTTGTTTGAGGGCGCCAAAGAAGTTTGTGAAGGGGTGTTCTTTTACTTTCTGGCCCTCGCTAATAAACGGGGTCCGCGTGGGTATTTTGTTTAATGTATCCTGAAAAGAGGGTTGTTGGTCACTCGTTTATTATGGGCTCACCGTAGGTGAGGAGCGTGATGGTGCTCTTGACGTGCTCGAGGCGCCTGACCTTGTTGAATACTATCTCCTTGATCTTGTCCATGCTCTCAGCCTCCATCTCGATTATGAGGTCGTAGATGCCGTAGAGACTGTTTATCGCGTTTATCTCCTTCACGCCGTCGAGGGCCTCTATGATGGAGGCCTCCTGGCCCAGCTCAGTGTTAAGCAGCACGAAAGCCTTCATGTGGTTCAATATGTAAGAAGATGCCCTTAGATATCTATTTTTTGTATGCTAATCGGGTCATATTTGCTCAGATTTGATCATGTAGAATGATGCCGCGGATAAGGCGGCCAGCAGGGTGAAAACAATGAAGGCGAACCTGTAGCTGCCCGTCACATCGTAGACGTAGCCGGCGAATATGGGCCCCGCGACGCTGCCGATGGTTCTGAAGGGTGACATGAGCCCAGAGATGGTGGCGAAGCGTTTGCGCCCGAAAAGCTCGCCCCTGTAGGCCATGAGAAGTGGTATCGCTCCTCCGTAGGCGAGGCCGTAGAAGAAAAGGAACGCGTATATGTGGATAATATCCGCAGCGTAGGCGAATATAAGCACCCCGATGCCCTGCATCAGCATCGCAACGATTAGGAGCAGCCTCTTGCTCACGAAGTCTCCGAGGGTGCCGAAGACGACTCTGCCCGGGATGCTGCTGAGGATCATAAAGCCTAGGATCGAGGCTGCCGCCTCCTCGGAGAAGCCAAGTTTCAGCAGGTGGGGTATCTCGTAGAGGACAATGGAGCCGAGGAGGAAGCTTCTGAAAGACTCGCCCAGCAGCAGCCACCTGAAGGTAGGTGAACGCATGGCCTCCCTAGTTGTGAAGTCCGGCTCTGCGTGGACTGGGCGGGGGTCACCGGATAGGGGTTCACTGTACGTTGGACGCTGGTCGCCGTCTGGTAGCAGCCCCAGGTCCTCCGGCTTGTTCCTGAACAAGAGGACCATGGGGAGCCCTACGATCCAGAACACTAGTCCGCAGTAGACGGCGGTCATCCTCCAGCCCTGGACGGCTATGGACCTGGCTAGAATCGGGACTATGAGGGCCCCGCCCAGCCCCGCGGCTATGGCGTATATGCTCATGGCGCGGCTACGCTTCCTGATGAACCACTGGTTGAGGATGGTTGCCAGGCTGTGGCTAAACCCGGTGTTGTAGCCTATGCTCAAGACGCCACCGTATATCAGGTAGAGCATCCATACACTGTCCACCCAGGTCATCGCCATGAAGCCTAGGCCCGTCATGAAGGTCCCGATGGCCAGTATCTTCCTGGCGCCGTACCTGTCTATTAGGTAACCGACGACTGGGCCCTCTATGCCTCCCTCCAGCCGGGACAGGCTCACGGCCCCCGCAGTCACGGCGTTGCTCCACCCGAACTCCAGTATCAGCGGGGTGAAGAAGACGCTGAAGCCGTAGAAGTACAGCCCCGAGTCCAGGGCGTGAAGGAAGAAGGCGCCAAGGAGAACCCAGTACCCGTAGTACACGTTGCTCAGCCTCTCCTTTAGCCTCAAATCATCACCCGGCAGGATCGTTAACCCGTGTAGTCAGAACTTATAAGGTTGCACCGGGGCTACGGGTCACAGCGCGCTCAGAGCGTCGTCTAAGAGCAGAAGCTCCCTTAGCGAAAGCCTTGAGACGCTCTTGGCCATGACCCGATCCGGCACACGTAGGCGCGCCAGCGTTGAACGCGCCTCACGCTTGGTCCCGCACACATCCGCCCTGATGAGCGCCTCCCTGAGGGCGTTCTTTACCAGCTTGTCCCGCTGCAGCACGAGTTCGCGCACCGCGTATTCATCCCGCCCCTGGGAGGCTCTGGGCGTCAGCGTTACTATCCACGTGGAGGTGCTTGGCCCAGGCATGTACGCGGAGGAAGGGAGTGTGCACACTTGGCTTGTGACGTAGAACAGCTGAGCGAAGTGGGACAGCTTGGTGTACCCGGCCGAGCCGACACTGGCCGTCAGCTTCTCCCCGAAGCCCTCGGGCACTATTATGGAGGCCCTCTTGAAGCCCATCCGGGGAAACCTGTGCAGCATCGCCTCGCCTATCATGTATGGAAGGTTGGAGACGAGCCTGTCGTGCCCGGGGATGTCCGCTGTGAGGGCGTCCCCGATTATAATCTCCAGCCTGGTGGCGCCACGGAACCGGTCAAGCAGCACCGGCACGAACCTGAGGCTCTTCTCCACAGCGACGACCCTTCGGGCCACTGATAGTAGCAGCTCAGTTATGTTTCCGGCGCCAGGCCCCACCTCGACCACTGCGTCGCTTTCCTCCACGCCGGCTGAGCCCACCAGACATGTGATGGCCTCCTCGTCCACCAGCTGCTGCTCGTCCATGGAGGGGTCTAGCGTTACACCGTGTCTCCGTAGAAGCTCCTGTGTTGTCTCCCTGAGGCTCATTGACTTAGAGGAGGTAACGGGGTTCGCCCTTGATGGACTTTACTAGCCCCAGAGTCTCCTCGACCTCCTCGTCGGTGCCCTCCACTAGGAGCCTTACGGCTCCCTCGGCTCCCGCCACACCGCCCGCGGAGTAGAGGTAGGCGTCCACCCCCGTTAGTACTCCCATGGCCTCAATCTCCGTTATGATGGTGCCCGTCAGGGGCCAGAGCCTGGGGCCCTCGTAGTCCTCGTCTGCCGCTAGCAGGTGGAGGTCGTTGATGTCCTCGTACGTGAGCTTCTCAAGGCCGACAGGGATGATGAGGTTGATCTGCTTGCCTATGATGTGGCCCAAGGTGTTGCCGACGGTGGACCCGTCCAAGCCGCCTATAAGGACTCCGGCCATGTTGCCCAGGTAGTCAAGGACGTTGGCGCCCTTGATGTAGACGTCACCCCTCTTCATGTCCCTGACCGCGTTGACGCGGTCGTACTTGGGCTCCAGCTTGCCTTTGACGAAGACCGCGTCGGGTATCTTCTCCCCCTGGGGCTCGGGGCTCTTATCGGGATCGTCGGGGGTGGTTATCCCGCTCCTGTAGCAGCGCTTGTCGATCCTCCTGCCAAGGAGCTCCTCCAGGATGTAGGCGTTGGTTGTGCCCGTCGCCACAACGACGGTCCCGTCCTTCATTGCCCGCTGCACCTCGGGGAGGGCAGCCACGGCCTTGGCTATCAGCCGCTTCGACTCGGCTACGGTGAGAATGAACTGCCTCTTCATGGCATGATATCAGGTGTCGCCTCATTTAAGCTGAATCGTAAATCGGATAAGCGGAGGGTATGCCATATCCTGTGGTATGCTCGCGGACGCCCTCAGGAGGATCACGGACAACCTTGAATCCATGCGAAGGGGCTTGGAGGCCCCGGCGGGGGTCCAGGAGGAACTCAAGGGGAAACTGGAGAAAGGTTACAGGTCCACTGAGCACGGGGGTGACTTCGACTGGGTCAGCTCGCCGTGCGTGTCTTATGCCGACCTTGAGCCCTGGTTGGAGAGAGTTAGGGGCGGCGACCACGGGGCGCTTCTCACGGAGGAGCCAATCACCTGGGTGATGACCCGGGGCACCACGGGCAGGTCCAAGGTGATACCCGTCACCCGGGGCCACATGGACGCCCTGGTCAGGGGCGGCTCCAGGGCGGTCATCAACTTCGCCATGGGGCACGGCGGCCTAGAGACCCTGGCAGGGGGCGTCCTCAACCTCCAGTTCCCCAGCAATATGAGGGTCATGGAGGCTGGCGGCCGAGAGATCGTGTACGGGTTCAGCTCCGGCACCTATGCGAGGCTGAACCCCATGATGGCCGGACTCAGGCTGGTGCCCCGCCAGGAGGAGGTGGACGCCCTGGAGACGGGACTCAGCGTTGGGGACTGGGAGAGGAGGTACGAGCTCATCTACCAGAGGGCGCGTGGCGAGGACGTGGTCACTGTCATGGGCGTGGCCCCCGTCCAGACGGGCTTCGCCAGGTACGTTAAGAAGCGTCACGGAGTGTGGCCCAGGGATCTCTGGGGCCTCAGGGTGATCTACACCACCAGTGTCGCCAAGATTCAGAGCAGGTACGCGCCCCTACTCAGGAACATGTACGGGGACGCCCCGGTCGTCGAGATGTACACCGCCACGGAGGGAGCCTTCGGCCAGCAGGTGGACGCGCTCCCCTACTGGGTGCCCAACTACGACCTGTACGTCTACGAGGTGAAGACGAGGCGCGGCCTAAAGCCCATGCACGAACTGCGGCGCGGTGAGTGGGGCCGGGTGGTGGTCTCCACGCCCATGTTCCCTAGGTACATGATAGGGGACCTTGTAGAGGCTATGGGCGGCAACTACTTCAGGGTCTTCGGCAGGGACAGGCCGATGGTGGAGTTGGAGCATAGGCTGTTTAGGGCGGCCTTCGGCTGGTTCCTCTAGGGCCTGGGGTTCCTGCCCTGCACCATGAGGGCCCTAAGGACGATGATGGCGCCCAGGCCGATTATGAGGAAGGGCCACCAGTCGTTGATCTGGAAGACTATGGCGGCGCCCAGGAGGGCCACGAAGCCTCCGCCCACCACGTAGCCGAAGCCCTGGTCGAATACGCCCGTCTTGCTATAGGCCCACAGGCCCCTCAGGGCGAGTATCACGCCGATGCCTAGGAGGAAGACGCCGCCCATGTCGGCCCAGGGGTAGTACCCCAGGTTCCTCAGGGCGAAGGAGACCCCAAGCCAGATGACCACCAGGCCGCCGACTATGGCTCCGGCCTGGTCGCCCTCGTGCTTCTCGTCCTTCTCATCTTTCTCATCCTTCTCGTCGCGTCTCCTCACCGGGCGGAGCCTCGGCTCCTTGAGAGGTGCGCGGCACTTGGAGCAGAACTCATCCTCCTCGGTAACCTCGTTTCCACAGTTTGGGCAGTAGGGCATGGGGGACACACCTGGTATAGCTGAAGTTAAAAAACTGCGTTTAAAAACGTTCCCTATTCGCCCGGCACCTTCAACAGGTGTACGAGGGCTGCGCCCGCGAGGAGTAGGGCCGAGAGGGCGGCCCAGCCTGCCGCGTAGCTCGCCGTGGCGTCCCTCACCATGCCCAGTGTGAGGGGGAGGGCGAGGGCGCCTATGGACGCGAAGGTGTTGTGGATGCCCGATATGCTTCCGGCGCTCTCGGGGCCGAACATGTCGGGGATTATGGTGAAGGTGGGGCTTCTGACGAAGTTGATGAACCACCCCAGCACTAGCACCGTGGCGTAGACGGCGGGGCCCGTCAGCTCCCGGGTGAAGGCCAGTAGGGCCAGGGCCATGAGGGCCAGGCTGGCGGCGACCACGGCCTTCTTTCCCACCCGGTCGGAGACCACGCCGCCCAGGGGGTTGGCGAACATGCCGGCAACGTTGAATATGCTCAGGGCGCCGCTGGTGGCCACGACACTGAGCCCGTACTCCTCCCTGAGGACGAGGGGCAGCCAGGCGATGAAGGTGTAGTAGCTGCCCAGCCTGATAAACTGGGTGGAGGCAAGCAACCAGAAGCCCCTGTTCCGCAGGGGCAGGGCCGAGAGGTCGATGCCCCCATAGGCCGTCTGGTCCCCGTCCCTAATTAGGAGCCACACCAGGGCAGACACGGCCACGCCGGCGGCGCCCACCGCCCACGAGGTGGTCCTCCAGCCGGCGCCCTGGGCGAGGAGCGGAGCGGCCCACGCCGCCACCATGAGGCCGAGGCTACCGCCTATGCTCAGCACACCGAGGGCAGTGCCTCTCTCATCCGACTTGTACCACCCGGAAACCAGGCGGACGCAGGGCACGAAGACGCCGGCCCCCAGGAGCCCGGCCAGGAACCTGGTGGCCAAGGCGACCTCCACGCCCCCGCTGAGGCCGAAGAGGAAGGTGGACGCCGAGACGCCCAGGACGCTGAGGGCTATGATGGGCCTGCTGCCGCGCCTGTCGGCCAGCACGCCCCAGGGCACCTGGCCCACGGCGTATCCGGTGAAGTAGGCCGACATGAGGGCGCCGGCCTGGCTGTAGCTGAGGCCCATCTCGGCCTTGATCGCGTCCAGCACGTTGCTGTAGGCGCTGTTCATGACGCTGAGGGTGGCGAGGGCCAGGAACCCGCCCAGCAGGACCCCGGGGTGCCTGAAGACGCGCCTCACCTCCGTTGCCCTGCACCTCCCTTATCCCTCATGAGCAGTATAGCGGGCAGCGCCGGGGCGTTGATCCCTGCCATGACGAGCATTATAGTCGGCACCGAGAGGAACCCCGAGAGGAGCCCGGCCAGGAAGCTGCCTGCCGCGGCTCCCAGGTCCCAGAAGCCCTCCATGAAGCCCACCGCCAGCGTCTTCTCCTCTGGCCTGACCTGGGTGGTCAGGGCGGCCCACTCCACTGTGGCCCGGCTGCCCCACGCCGCGCCGAAGAACATGACGGTGACCGCTATGGGGGCGTACCCGGTGAAGTTGGCCAGGGCGACGAAAACGAGGACGATGACGGCGAAGGTGGCGAAGAGCAGGTGCTTCCTCCCGACCCGGTCCGACAGGGAGCCCACGGGCACCTTAACGGCGGTGTTGGCTACGCCTAGGGCGGCGAAGAGGGCCGCGACCTGGCTGGCCTGAAAGCCCAACTGGTTCACGGCGTAGAGGCTGAACAGGGTGCTGAAGGCATTGTTGCCGGTTGAGTAGAGGGCCCTGATGAAGGCGAGGACCCCTACGTTCCTGTCGGACACGAGCCTCCGCAGCGACTCGGCAGTGGGGGTCTGCCTAGCGGGGACCTCCGAGCCAGCCAGGCTCAGGTCCCGGGTGAAGAACCAGAACATCGCCAGGCCGACGAGGGGGAACACTAGGGACAGGTAGAACATGCGCCTGTAGCCCAGCGATGAGACCAGGAGGCCGCACAGGGCGGGGCCAAGGAAGCTGGGGATGGACATGATGGTCATGTGCCTGCCGAGGGCCTCCCCCTGCCGGTCCTCAGGGGCCAGGTTGCTGTTTATGGCGGTGGCGAGCTGGAAGAAGGTTCCCGTGGCCAGGACCTGGGCAACCGGCACGGCCCAGAACCAGGCGGGGCTCGGAGCCCACCCGTAGAGCAGCAGGGCCACGGACTCGGAGACGAATGCCAGAGCGAGCATCCGCTTCTCACCCACCCTCCGCGCCACCAGTGTGAGCGGGATGCGCAGCACGATGAGGAGGGACGCCTGAAGCGAGAGGATGCCGCCTATCTGGAACACGGTGGCCCCCACGTCCCTCATGTGGAGGGTCAGAATGGGGCTCACCACCGAGGCGCCCATGTGGAACAGGAACCCGCTGATGGCCACCACGTAGAAGCCTAGGGGCAGTCCCCCCAGCAGCCTGTTCTGTGACAAGACGCAACCAGATACATGTGGCTCGAAAATAAAGCTGTCTAAACCGTGAAATGCGAAAAAGGGTTGAGAATGGGGTTAGATCAGAACCTTACCCATCTCGTCCGACTGGATCAGGCTCTGCCACTTGGACGTCGTGTCCTCCTGGACCTCGGCGATCTCCGCCTCGGTCATGTGGCGGAACCTAGCCTGGGGCTTCAGGTACTCGGTGACCGGCTTGAGCTCCTTGGGCTTGTAGTTCAGCTTGAAGTCGTGACCGTTCTGGATCTCGAACAGCGGCCAGATCCCTGCCTGGACTCCAGCCCTCGCGATCTCGATGGTCTTCTCGGGCTCGAACCTCCAGCCGACGGGGCACGGGCTCTGGATGATGATTATTCTGAACCCAGTGATGGTCTTGGCGTAGTTCACCTTGGCTATCAGGTCCTCCGGGAAAGCGACGCTGGCTGTGGCCACGTAGGGCACGTAGTGGGCGGCGAAGATGAAGGGTATGTTCTTCTTTGGCTGCTCCTTGCCCCTGCTCTTGGGGCCGACGGGGTTGGTGCTCGTGGTGGCGTATTTGGGAGTAGCCCCGCTACGCTGGTTTCCAGTGTTCATGTAGGCCTCGTTGTCCTTTGTGATGACGAGGATGTTCTCGTTCCTCTCCGCGGCCGCGCTGAGGCCCTGGAACCCGATGTCGTAGGTTCCTCCGTCCCCGAAGAAGCCCACGGCCAGGACGTCTTCCCGGCCGATGGCCTTAAGACCCCTGGATGTTCCTGTGAGCAGGGCGCCGCCTCCCTCGAAGACCGTGCCTATCTGAGGCGTCTTTGTCACTGTGTCGGGGCAGCATGGGACCCCGTGCCTTATGACGTTGGGGCCAAGGGCCTTGAAGGCCAGCCTGGCGGCTAGAGCGGCACCGCAGCCCTGGCAGGCGCTGCCGGGGGTGATGCCCATCTCTTCCATCGGTATCTGGGCCCTGGTTATTCTTTCACTCATCTATTTTTCACCTACTTCGCTCCTCTTAAACCCATGTCACCGGTTCCTCTACCTTCTTGCTCTTGACGGCCTTCAGGGTCTTGTCCCCGATCAGCTCGAAGTCGCGGACGCGTACCTCCTTGCCGCCGAGCCCGGCGTGGAACTGCAGTGTCAGGGGCCTCTTCTTCATGTCGTAGAGGGTCTCCCTGAGCCTCTGGTATACAGGGCCGCCCTTCCCTGGGCATATGCTCCTGTCCACGACGGCGATGGCGTCGAGCTTCTTGCTCCACTCCTGGAAGTCCTTCACCGGGAACGGGATGTAGCTCCTGAGCTTTATCAGGCCCACCTTCTTGCCCTCTTTCTGCATCTTCTCGACGGCCGCCTTGCAGGTGCCCGCGATGGTGCCCATGGCTATAATGGCGACGTCCACGTCGTCCATCATATAGGGCTCGATCATGGCGTTGCCGTAGCGCCTGCCGAAGGTCTTCTCGAAGCTGTCCATGACCTCCTGGTGGACCTCCTCGATCTTGAGGATGGCGTCGTGGTGGACCTTCCAGGGTACCTGCGGGTCAGCCTCGCCGCCGAATCCCCTGCCGAAGGTGGCCTTGTTGACCTTGTCGGGCAGCACCTCGGGTATGGGCTTGTTGGGGGGCAGCCACTCGTCTACTAGGGCCTGGTCCGGTATCTCCACGGGCTCAGCCGTGTAGCTGAGGACGTAGCCGTCGTAGCCGACCGCTATGGGTATCCTGATCCTGGGGTCCTCGGCGACCTTGTATGCCATGAGTATGCTGTCCAGGACCTCTTGGGCGTGCTCCACGTACCAGTGGCCCCAGCCCGTCCACTCCTGGCTCATGAGGTCGCTGTGGTCCGGCTGCATCCCCTTGTAGCTCCTGTGGACCACTGCCATTACGACGGGAAGCCTTCCGCTGCCCGTCGTCTGCATGGGGTGGTGCATGTACAGGAGCCCTGGTCCGCTCGTGCACGTGAAGGTGCGGGCGCCGATCCTTGAGGCACCCTGTACGACCACCTGGCTGGAGAGCTCGCCCTCGACGTTGACGAAGTCGAAGTCCCACTCGGCGTTGGCGTGCATCTCGGACAGGTACTGTGTGATGGTTGTCTGGGGTGTGATGGGGAACGCGCTGGCCACCTGGACGCGTGCGAGCTTGCACGCCGTGGCGGCAGCCTTGTTCCCGACCATTACTTCGTATGACATTTTCTTTAAACCTCCACTCTCACCATTTCAATGGCCTTGACTGGGCACTCGTTGGCGCAGACGCCGCAGCCCTTACACTTGTTGTACTCGATGTAGGGCTTCTTCTTGGCCTCGTCCCACTGGATGGCCGTCTCGGGACAGAAGATCCAACATGCCTTGCAGCTTATGCACTTGTCAACATCCACCTCGGGGGTGAAGACGCGCCAGCTGGAGACGTCCTTCAGGACACCGTAGCCGCCCACGTTGAGATCCATCTTCTCCTGGACCCCTGATTTCACGACGGCCTGTATGGGTCCCTTGACCTCCTCGTAGCTCCTCCTGACGGCGGCGATGTTCATGTCGCCCAGCCTTCCGGGGAAGTACTTCTTGATGGCCTTCTCTATGCTCTCAAGCTTGAGGGCGCCGGTGACCTTGACAAAGGCTCCTAGGATGGCCGTGTTTGTGATGGGCCTACCCAGGACCTCGAGTGCTATTGTGGTGGCGTCCACGGTGGCTACCTTGAAGTCTCCGCCCAGCTTGACTTCCTCGGGTGCCATGGCGGTGTTCAGCAGAACAATGCCGCCGGCCTTGAGGCTCTCAACAACTCCCTGCTGCTTGGCGATAAGGGGATCTAAGACGATGCTGATGTCGGGTTCGTGTACAAGCATGCGCTCCCGGACGCGCTGATTGTCTATTCTGACGAAGGCAGTGAGGGGCGCCCCACGACGCTCGGTGCCGTACATGGGTATGGCCTGGCTGTACTGGCCTTCCTCATAAGCCGCAGTGGCGAGGATCCTTGAAGCGGTTACCGCTCCCTGGCCGCCCCTGCCGTGCAACCTTATCTCGATCAAAGTGTTCCCTCTTTGAATCGTTATCCTACCCTGCTTGAGTTAATAAGAATAACGATTTCAAATCAAACGAACGGTACAAGCATTTAAAGTATTCCAAATACGTCCAGTCCTGGCGTGCCTATACTAATTATTTGATATCATCCGTGTGTACGGGAGTAATAGATGTTCTATGTTTAAACTTTTTATTGGGCAATGTGATAACATGTTGGACTAGTCATGATGGTGGAGAGGGAGCAGGGCTTCCGCAAGATGCTGGAGAAGAGCCTCGTCGAGAACATCAAGATAGAGCACCAAGTGGTACTCAAGGAGCAGTACCGGACAGCCTACGACATCCTACGCGACAGCCTCGACACGGGAATCACACCCTGCCTCGTCGGCCCCCCAGGGGTCGGGAAGAGCCTTCTAGCCCGGAAGGTGGCTGAGGATACGGGTCGCACATTCCACGAGGTATTCTTCGACGAGAACGTGACCCCAAGCCGCCTCATAGGGAGTTTCGACCCCGCCCTCGTCGTCAGGAACGGCCGCAATGTGAGCAGCTTCGAGCCCGGCCCCCTCATCAGGTCCATGGTGGAGGGGGGCCTCTTCGTGGCCCAGGAGCTCAACAGGGCCACCGAGTTCTGCCAGAACAGCCTCATCAGCCCCCTGGAGGAGCGCCACTACAACCTGTTCCCCCTGGGCATGATCAAGGCCCACGAGAACTTCGCTTTCGTGGCCACCCAGAACCCCATCGAGACCTCCGGGACGTACAGGCTGAGCAAGGTGCTGGTGGACCGCATAGGTTGCTGGATCAGGCTCGGGTACCCCAACAGGGAGACCGAGATGGAGATCATCAGGGAGAACACTCTGTCCTTCAGCCTCCCAGTGAGCGCCCTGGAAAAGATTTACGACATCGTGAACGAGACGCGGCTCAACCCGGCCTTCGAGGTCCCCGCTTCACCGCGGTCAGGAATCTTCCTCACCAGGCTTGTGAACAAGTACATCTCAAGGTTTGAGGACGAGAACGCCGCTATACGGTTCTTCGCACCGTCTGTCCTCAGCAAGGAGATGAGGGTCCGTGAGGAGGGTAAGACGATCTCCATGCTGGTGGAGGAGATCGTGGAGAGGAGACTCGCGTAGGTGTCCGATAACGCCTACATGAGGCACCCCTTCCAGTTCGCCCACTACTTTATCCTAGAGTTCATAACCCGGATGCGGGCGCACCGGGACGTGGAGGACAAGCCGAGCCCCCGGCAGGGCATCACCATGGGTCGGCTCCTCCTGCCGCCCTTCCTCAGGCAGGGTTACCTGAGCTTCAGTGATCTCCTCAACGCGGCTGTGGTCACAAGCGGCGTGAATAGCCAGAAGATTGCTGAGAAGATCGCCGTGGAGATCATGGTGAACGCCCAGTACGAGGACGACAGGCCCCAGTACGACATGAGCGGTGAGGACCTCCTCGGTCTCCTGACCAAGGCCAGCCAGGATACCGTGTACGTGACGCCCTTCGGCAAGGGTCAGGAGAACGACTTCGCCGCGGCCCACAACTCCGATGTGGACGTGTTCACCCAGTACAAGAACGAGCCCGACATAGGCGTAGGGCCAGGGGAGGACGCCCTGATCAAGGCCGGCGTCAAGGTTATGAAGGGCACCAAGGACGAGGAGATGCGGAGGCTCCTCGCCGAGATACTGAAGGAGAAGCTTCTGAAGATCGGCCGCGAGTTCGAGCGACGCGAGGAGTGGGCCAAGCACAGGACACTTACGCCGTTCCAGCCGGGTGAGGACCCTGACCTCATCGACGAGGAGAGGAGCCTTGACAACATCCTGGACATAGGGCGCCGGATAGAGGAGATAAGGTACGACGACTTCCTGATGCGGCAGAGGGAGAAGCAGAAGCGGCACATCATATTCATCCTGGACATCAGCAACACCATGTTCTACGACCTGGAGGGCATCAACAGCATCAGCTACAGCGTCCTCAGCATGGTGCCCCTCATGTGGGGGCTGCGGCGTGAGAAGTTCGGGATCTGCCTCTACGAGTCCAACAGCCACGTCATCAAGGACTTCTACGAGGAGGCCAACCTGAACAACGTCATGGAGGACCTCATCACCATGGTGACCATGACCACCACCGAGATGGAGCGCAAGTTCAGCGGTGGCTTCACAAGCATGACGTGGGGGGGCACCGTCCCCGGGAAGAGCCTACAATGGGCGTACGAGGAGATCACGGACATAAGCGACCGTAGCGACAGAATCGTTTTCATCTTCAGCGACTTCGTGCTGACGCAGCCAGGGGAGGCCACCGAGCAGAGCCTTCAGAACTACCACGTCCTTGAACGCATGATGGAGTTGGGGGTGCGCGTGTGCGCTTGCGTGTCCCCCCTGGCCCATAAGAGCATCTTCAAGCCGTACACCAAGGAGAGTCTTGATAAGATGAGGAGGATGGGCGTGAAGATGATCGACACATACAAGCCCATCCAGTTCCTGGATGAGGTGCACGATTTCATCGAGGAAGAGTAGCCACTGATCACTCTACTGCTATAAGAGTAATCCCTCTCTATTTCTTCCCGCTGCGAGCATTTTACTCTCATTATAGATGAATAACAAATGACAAGCTTAACGTAACAAGGGAGAAGCTCTCAAGTTGCAGGGAAATATCATCCCACATCCTTAACAGGCGGTGACATGCCCATGTCAGCGATTCCACGTTACGTGACCCGTAGGAAGAAACGGGGCGATAAGAGGCAGATTTCACGCTAATTGAAACCCGTTGAATTTCTGGTATGTCATAAGGTTGTGGCATTCAAGGTGGAAGGCCAATATGTAGTTGCAACTTACTGTGATGAGCGCCGCGATCGGCTGCGTGTTACTCTCAAGGTGGCTGCGTCTTAGCCAGCCCCACGATTCCTCCAAGCTGCTCCAGCCTCGACGCGTGTCGAGAGCCCTCGGGTACCGTCACCGCCTTCACGGCCCTGTTATGGGCCACCTGGGTCAGCCTCTGGGCCCTGCTCCTGTGTCTCCGCGTGAAACCCTCTGTCATCAGGATGAACTCGGGGGGCTCCTCGCCGTAGACCCGTGCCTCGACCTCCTCCAGCGACATCATGAGGGAGTCTATGCCCTCTGAGGTGCCTAGCCTCTTCTCGAGGGCCCCCATCACCGCGTCTAGGCCGCCCTCCGAGGCGTCCCGGAGGATCGACCTGAACCCCTCCGAGGCGGCGAGGGCCCTGACCTCTCCGGCCGAAGTGGCTCTCCCCTTGAGGTAGGTGAAAGTCACGGTGTTGGTCCCTCGCCCCCTGATGAGCCAGCCGTGGTGCCTCTCGACGTGGCTCAGCAATGACTGGTACCGGGCCCTGTCCTCCGAGGCGACCACGACGGTCTTGACGCCCTCCTTGACGCGGGGCCTGAGCTGGTCCACCACGGCCTCGCTGAGGCTGTACTCTGAGCCCGATGAGGCCAGCGTCTGGGCCGGCTTCACCGACTCGCTGTAGACGTCCCACAGATGCGCCTCTCCCTTGTCGAGGCCTACCAGAACGGCTACCGGGTACCCGCGTCTTCGCCTAGGCATCACTGGGTACTCGGGCGCCGGGGCTTAAAGGGTTGGGCCCCGCTTGAGGCCGGTGAGCTCCAGGACGTTGTCGTGGAAGATGCGCTGGATGTCCTCGTCCTTGAGGACGCCCTCGGCCTCCAGCTCCCTGCACGCCGTTAGCTGGGCCTCCAGGACGTTAAGCCTCCAGCCCCTGGGGAAGAAGGTGCTGTCGGTGCCGAAGAGGACCTTGTGGCTGCCGCCGGCCTGGACGGCCTTCCTGAATATCTGCTTGAGGTCGAGGTCGTAGGGCATGTACTTCATCCAGCTGTTGCTGCCGCTGCTGTCCATGTAGACGTTGTCGGCCTGGTACTGCATGAGGAGGACCTCACGGAAGAAGCCGGCGCCGAAGTGGGCGACGATGAAGCTGAGGTCGGGGTAGTCGCGGCTGGGCACCTGTATATCTATGGGGTTCCCGTTCCTGAGGTCGGCCTGGCCGCCTATGGTGATGCCGAAGTGGAGGAAGACGACCATGCGGTTCCTGAGGCACTCGTCGTAGACGGGGTAGACGGCCTCGTCGTAGACCTTCATGCCCCTCCAGGAGCTGGGGTATAGCTTGATTCCCTTTAGCCCGTCGTGGGCCGCCTCCCTGACCTTGGCAGGGGCGTCGGGTTGCGCGGGGTCGATGTTCCTAAACCCTATGAACCTGCCCGGGAACCTGTGCTGGGCCTCCTTGAACTCAGCGTAGGCGTCGTCGCCCACCATGACACCCATGGCCTCCACGCCGTACCTGTCCAGCTCGTCCACCCAACGTTGGGCCGTGTCCCAGTTCTCGTCTGGCAGCTCGAAGCCCTTCATGTCCGTGCGCGTGTTGAGCCTCTTGGTGAAGCTCTCCATGGTGCGGCCCCGCTCGACCCAAGAGCGGAGCGTATGGGAGCCGAAGTAATGGCTGTGGGCGTCCACAACGGGTATGCCGGCCCTGCTGATCATGAGTCCTCATCTCTGGGGTCACCCATATAAACCGATCCGGGTGCCGACGCTACGATTATCACGGGTGCCCGGTGGG
>Ga0154711_159_pt1 | contig 24695 bp, 24 predicted proteins | sample Rifle2008BG13ft_FD_105571 | JGI IMG/M metagenome (GOLD analysis project Ga0154711, IMG submission 105571) | Candidatus Bathyarchaeota archaeon RBG_13_60_20 | reverse complement strand
GGGGGTCGACCTGGAACCTGCAGCCTGACTCCCTGTGCTCCACCTCGGTGTCAGGGTCGCCCGCGAGGAGGCGCAGCTCCCTTAGACGGTACTCCCCTTGGCGCCTGGACTCCTTGGCGAGCACACTCTTGACGTTCCCGTGGACCTCCATAACGGACTCCGCCAACGCGCCTCCATACCTGGCCAGCGCCAGGGGGACCTCTATTATGGCCACCGACCCGCCCCTGGACCCAATGATGTCGAAGGACGCCGGAACGAAGCTCAGCGCCTCGTCTGGGACTCGTCCGCGAAGCTTCTCCTTGAGGGTGTTGACCAAAGCCGTTCAACTTCGAGCGCGTCAGAAGATGGAGCGATCCCCGACCTTCTTGGCCAGCTTCCCCCTGAGCGGGATCTCAGTCACCTTCATGTCCTCGGGTTCGATGTCGTCTCTCGTCTTCCTCTTGATGGTTAACCCGCAGACCCCGCTTTCAAGGAGCTGCCTCTTCACGCACACCGCGTAGGTGCACCCCTTGGGCTCACACGGCTCATTGGTCCAGTTGCACCACGAGGTCTTTCCCCTAAAGGTCAGAGCCCTATTGGTGCACTTAAATTCACGGCACCTGGAATAACATTCTTGAGCACCGGACAAAACTAGCGACCCCGAAATATTTTTCTGGTTCTTGTATTCGTACTGGACAGGGAGATTTAAACCTTATCAAACCCTTCCCTCTGAACGCGGCAAAACATTCATGGTTCTAACCCTCAACATCCCCCGCGGACCAACCGGGTGCACCTCGCCCCCTGATCATAGCACCAGAAACCATTTAAACGGTAACCATGATGACGCAGCCAGCTTGGAACCACCACGTGACCCCCTGCCCCACGAAAATGAGAGGATACTGGTAGTCGACGACGACGAGCTCATACTAGAGTCGCTGGTAAGCATATTCGAGAGCGAAGGCTTCCACACGTCCTACGCGCGCAGAGGCGAGGAGGCCCTCAGGCTGCTTGAGAGAGAGTCCTTCAACCTCATCCTCGTGGACATGAAGCTCCCCGACATGACGGGGCTCGAACTGCTGGGCAGGATAAGGGATACCAACCCCAGGATACGGAAACTTGTTCTGACAGGGTTCCCGGATGCCCCCTCAGCCATCGAGGCAGCCAACCAGAAGGTAGATGCGTACCTCGTCAAGCCCTACGACCCTGAGAACCTGATAAGGCTCGTGGAGAGGAACCTGGAGGAGCAGAGGCAGGAGCTGAAATACATGCAGGAACGGGTGCTCGACTACATAAGAACCCGCGTCAGACAGCTTGACGAGACAAGGTGAATGGCTGGGTGAGGCGATGAATTTGACTCTGGAGTCGTACGGTTTATAGTACGACGCATCCTGCCTGGGTAACGGGAAGGGCGAAGCCCGAGACAAACTAGGTGAGGCAAAGGAGGAGGTTCTCAGCTTCAGCGACGTGGTCCTCAACTTCCTCGAGATAAACAGCAGTTTCAGGAAGACGGGCATAATCGAGGGCCCCCTGCGTCTTCTGCCGGGAGCTCGAGGAACTGTTCGGTACGGGGGTCTACGGGATCGAGCGGCTCATCGTCGAGAGGTTCTACCACAAGCTGAGCATCAGGTATGTCAAAGACAGAGAGAAGACGTTTGTAGAATACATAGATGAAGCCGTGAAGATGTATTTCGGTTAGGATGGTGTTTGATGCCGATAGACAGTGGGAATATATTGTATGTTGGTTTAGCTTTGTGGAGGTTACACGAATAAATATAAATAGCGTATAATGGGTATGTTAACCAAGATTAACGTAGAGTATATTGTTTATTAAACTGCTGTGTGGAAGGGATGTGTGATGCCTCAGAAGTCGGGAACCCCAAAAAACGTTCTACTTGCAACGAGGGTGACGCCCAAGATACGCGACATAGTTGTCCAGATGGCCCAACGCGAGGGCTTGAACGTCTCGGAGTGGCTAAGGAACCTTATAATAAGCGAGCTCAAAAGGAACGAGGTTCTGCCCACCGTCCTCAAGGCGCCGAACCTTAAACTGGAGTTTGATGAGGATGAGCGAAAGGATATCTACAGGTAACAAGGAGCTCGACCAGCTTCTGGACGGCGGGTTCCTCCGGAACAGCACGATCCTTCTGGCTGGTAACCCGGGGGCCGGTAAGACGATCCTCTCCTCCAACTTCATCTACGACGGGGCTCTGAACTACGACGAGCCCGGGGTGTACGCGAGCTTCGCTGAGACCCGGGAGAGGCTCATCCAGGACATGAACAAGTTCGACATCGATTTCGAGCCCATGATACGCAGAAACAAGATCGAGGTGCTGGACCTGTCCATTGGCAGCGAGACGGAGGTCCTGTCGGCCCTCAACCAGGTCTTCGAGGCCATCACAACCCTCAGGGCGAGGAGGCTCGTGGTGGACTCCATCACGGCCATGACCATGGGGCTAGAGACGGAGTTCGAGAAGCGCCACTTGGTACGGCTGCTGTACAGGCTCATCCTGAAGACCGGGTGCACGACGGTGACCATCACGGATATCCCCTGGAACACCAACAGGATCAGTGAGAGCATCGAGGAGTTCCTTGCTGACGGCATCATACTCATGGAGCACTACTATAACCCGTCAGGTGACCTCACTAGGCAGCTAAGGATCACCAAGATGAGGGGCACTAACCACTCCAAGAAGACCCACAACTACACGATCGACGACAAAGGCCTGGGCATACAGGTCTAAGGGTAGAACTCAAGGTCCTGCTGCTCGCCCTCCTTCCTCTTCCGGTACTTTCTGTACAGATATGCGCCCAGCGAGTCGGCGCGTGCGTATCACTGGAGTTATCCGGATGTCTTTTACCAGGAATCGGACAGCGTTGGCATCTCTGACATTATCCTCATTCTCGCCCTCTGGGAGCACGATTATCCTGGTTATATTGTTATCAGCCTCAGTCTCCATCAGCACAGGGTTTGTGGCCAGACCGGTCGCCGAGCTCAGCGTGAATGTTAGTGTCGATACTACTCACAGAGCAAGCAAAAGCCAACAGTGAGTATATTTGCTCTTCATACACACAGAGTATGAAATAGGTCGCTAATGTATACTTTCATTATGATCTCCATCAAAAATGCGTCAAACATGTCGTTAACTACTGTCAACCCATGGTAAACGATGTTTTATATTACACCAAATAGTTCTCAAATACACCCCTGTCATGGTATATATCAGTAAATATATTTGGATGGTTATTCTTTTATAGTCAATAAGTATTCTTTTTGTACTGAATTTATTATTACAATTTTTGCGGCGGGAACTCCGCTGATCTAGGCGTTTTTAGTAAATTTTTCTTCATAGTGTACCTTGTTTAATATCAAAGCACGACATTCAATTAAAGTTCTGAGGTCGATCCAACTATTGAACCCAACACATCCACCCCTAGGCGCCACCCAGCTAACCAAAATAGTGACCCTAGGAAGCCTAATCGCTGTAATACAGCAACGGCATTAGGCAAGAGGGCAGCCCAGACCCATGAGTTAAATTTTTAACATGGTGCCCCATCAATGCATGTTGCACGGGCCCGTGGCCTAGAACGGTTAAGGCGTCTGACTGATAATCAGAAGATCATGAGTTCAAATCTCATCGGGCCCACCACTCTACTCGCCATTCAGGCACCTTAAGAAAATCGTAGACCTTCTATCCCCTGGGGGAGGCCTTGGTCGCCCGGAAAAATTAGGCCTGGTAGACGATCTCTCCGTTCAAGATCGTCATGTACGCCTTCATCTTCTTCATCTCCCTTTTGGCCTTCTCTACGCCCACGGCATCTGTCTTCGCCAGATGGAACTCGGGCTTAGTGATATCCATCGGCAAAATGGTCACGTCTGCCAGTTTTCCTGGCTCGATCGATCCCTTGATTTTCTCCTCTCGGGTCGCGTAGGCGCCCTCCAGGGTGTAGCAGCCGACGGCCTCCTCGACGCTTATCCTGCTCTCCGGTATCGGGTGGTTGACGGCGGACCAGATGCCGTAGAGGGGGTGGAACGGCATGCCGTCTGAGCCAAAGGGGACGTGGAAGCCTAGGTCGAGGAGACGCCTGTACGGATTCGTCCTCCTGTTCCTCTCCTCCCCCAGGCGGGTCTCGTACATACCGCCGGGCCACGCCCACTCGCCGACGAAGTTAGGCTGCATGGACGCGACGATGCCCAGCCTCCCGGCCCTCTCTATGTCGGCGTCCGTCGGGTACTCGAAGTGCTCTATCCTGTGGCGGTGATCCGGCCTCGGCTTCGCCTCTAGGGCCTCCTCTATCCTGTTTACCGCCTCGGCGATGGCCCTGTCGCCAATTGCGTGGATCGCTATCTGGCCACCGTTCACATGCTGCTCCCCCACGACCCTCCTGTTCCTCTCTTGGTTGCCGACGTAGACGCCGCATGTCGAGGGGTCGTTGGCGTAGTGCTTGTAGAGTAGGGCGGTCTGCGCCCCCATCGAGCCGTCGATGCCTATCTTCATGGTGCCGAAGTTCAGCCACTCGTCGCCGCTTCTCTCGTGGGGGTTCCCGGTCATCACGTGGCACCGGAGCTTCATGTCCCCCTCCCCGTGGGCGTCGACATAGGGTTTCACGGACAAGAGGAGCGAGGATTCGTCCGGCCGGCTGCAGTCGTGGATGGTGGTGGCGCCCAGGCTGTGAGCCAGCTTGATGGCGTCCCTGAGCCCCTGCTTCAGCTCCTCGTAGGTCGGCGGAGGTATGTGGGGAGACACTATACCCCTCGCGTCTCGGAGGACGCCCGTTGGCTCGCCGGCGGCGTCCTTGTCTATCACGCCGCCAGGTGGGTTCGGCGTGTCCCCTGTTATTCCGCAGGCCTCAAGGGCCTTGGAGTTCAGTACGATCATGTGGCCGCATATCCTTGTCAGGGCGACCGGGTTGTCGGGTGAGGCCTCGTCGAGGTCGTGCCTGTCAGGGTACCTCCTCTCCGCGAGGTTCTGGTCGTCCCATCCCCTCCCCTGAGCCCACTTGCCCTTGGGCAGTCGTCGGGCTCGGATGTATTCACTCAGCCTCCCGACTATGTCGCCTAGGGATTCGGCGTCGTCAAGCTGGAGGTGCCCTAGCCTATAGCCCATCGAGAGGAAGTGGGTGTGGGAGTCTATGAGCCCTGGTACAACCGTCCTCCCTGAGGCGTCGATGATGTGTGCGCCGGGAGGCACATCTATCATGGATCTCTTACCAACGGCCGCGATCCTCGGCCCGTCAATCAGCACGACGGCGTCCCGCAGGGCGGGTCTACCTGTGCCGTCGATCAAGCTACCGCAGAATATGGCTATCTTTGAAATACTTTTTCGCCTTTTTAATCTGCAATAAAGATGTTTAAATTATTTTGCTCTCGCAACATGAGCCCGCGACCTAAATACGGTTAAAGATGTCTGATTGGTAATCAGCTGATCATGAGTTCAAATCTCATCGGATCCACCATCCCACCTGTGTCCGTGAACAACCTACACACACATAACATTATGTTACGATATCGTAGAGTTCGATGCAACCACCCGGAGGGAGAGCACTGGCGGATAGTGAAACAATTCACGCACACAATCTTTCAGTGGCCTCCACCGATCAAGGAGAAACAGCCATTTGATATCCCAAGAGTACGAACTACAGGCGGCCCAGGTAGGCAAACCCGGCATCGAAGCGGCTCTGGAGAGGCAGAGCGAGCTCTTCAAAGCCTTTGGCGACAAGAACAGGCAGAAAATACTTCACCTCCTGCGCGGCGGGGAGAGATGCGTCTCGGAGCTCCTACCCCACTTCGATATACTGCAGCCTACGGTCTCAACCCACCTGCTCATACTGGAAGAGTCGGGCGTGCTGAAGGTGAGGAGGGATGGGAGGCGCCGCCTGTACAGTATCGCGGACCGCAGGATCTATGATGCGTTGGACTCCTTCTACGACGGCGTATCGAAGCTGACGGCCGTATAGAGTTAGAAGAGAGGCCCCCCGTCCTTCTCCTGGAGGCGGCCCCAGAACTCGTCCACCTCGCCCTGGATCTCGTCCACCTCCTCGTCGGTGATGTGCCTGAACCTTCCCTGGCTCCTCAGCACGTCCTTCACCGGCTTCAGCTCCTTGGGCTTGTAGGTGATTCTCAGAGCGCCCTCCACCACCTCGTAGAGGGGCCAGAGGCCGCTTAGGACCATCTCCTTAGCCACCTTGACGCTGTACCTCGGGTCGTAGTTCCAGCCCGTGGGGCAGGGGGCGCTAACCTGGATGAACCTGAAGCCCTTTACCGGTTTGGCGTACTGAAGCTTCCCGATGAAGTCCTCGGGGTACGCGACTGAGGCCGTGGCCATATAGGGGACGCGGTGCACGCCTACGAGGATGGGCAGCGGCTTTTTGCGCTCCTTCTTGCCTCGGCTGAACTCGCCCACCGGGGTCGTGGTCGTCGCCGCGAACTTGGTGGTGGCGCTGCTCCTCTGGCCACCCGTGTTCATGTAAGCCTCGTTGTCGTAGCAGACCCAGAGCATGTCCTCGTTGCGCTCGGCTGAAGCCGAGAGCCCCTGGAACCCGATGTCCGTGGTCCCGCCGTCGCCGATGATGCCCGTGACGCGGATGTCGTCCCGGCCCAGCCTGTTGAAGGCCCGGGCGAAGCCGGTCATCATAGCCCCGGCCCCCTCGAAGACCTCGCCGTAGAACACGGGCTGGGTGATATTGCCGAAGGCTGGGCCGCAGCACGCAACCTCCTGGCGGACCATGTCCTCCCCTATGACCTTGCTCACGATGCGGGCCACGATGCTGCCCGCGCATCCCTGGCAGGCGCTGTTTGCCGGCACAATGAACTCCTTCTCGTCCAGCTTGCTTAGTGGTACTGGTTTACTCATCGTCATCTCCTCCTAGGCCCACTCCACCAGGGGAGTCACCTTTTCTCCCCTGGCCGCCTTGAGCGTCTTCTCGGCCATGCGCTTGATGTCCTCTACCCTGACCTCTTTTCCGCGCATACCCGCGTGGAAGTTGAGGGTCATGGGCCTCTCATCTAGGTCGTAGAGGCTGTGCCTCAGCTCCGTGAATGTTATCCCGCCGAGGGTGCCCGTGCTGACATTCCTGTCGATTACCCCCATGGCTTTCACGTCTGCTCCGATCCTCTGGAAGTCGTCGTCCGGGAACGGCTTGAAGCTCTTTATGGCCACGAGGCCCACCTTCCTTCCGTCCCTCTGGAGCTGGTCGATGGCAGTCTTGGCGGTGGACGCGATGGTGCCCATGGCAACTAGGACGGCTTCCACGCCCTCGCACTTGTACTCCTCCACGAGGCCGTTCCCGTAGCTCCTGCCGAACCACTTCTCGAACTCGGCGTTCACCTCCCTGATGACGGTCTTGGCGTTCATGGCTGCCTCCTGCTGCTGCTTCCACACGTTCTGGGGGTCCACGAAGGGGTTCCACATCTGGGACATGAGAGCCATGGCCTCCTTCGCCTCCTCGGGGAACATGGGGTAGGGCCTCTTGTAGGGGGGCAGGAAAGCGTCCACCTCCTCCTGGGCCGGCAGCTCGACTGGCTCCGAGGTGTAGCTCAGGATGTACCCGTCCCCCATGAATATAGTCGGTAGCCTGACCCGCTCATCCTCGGCTATCTTGAAGGACATGATGCCGGTGTCCAGAAGCTCCTGGCTGTTCTGGCACTCTATCATCAGCCAGCCTGTGTCCCTCTGGCTCATGGTGTCCATCTGGTCTGGCTGCATCCCCTTAGTTGAACGGTGAACCACAGCCATGACCAGGGGCAGCCTGGCCCACGTGGTCATGTGCATGGGGTGGTGCATGTAGAGCAGCCCTGGGCCGCTGGTCGCGGTGAAGCTGCGCACCGTGGTGGCCGCTGTCATGGCGCTGCTCTGGCAGCTCAGCTCCCCCTCCATGTTCACGTAGTCGGCGTCCAGCTCGCCGTTGGCTATCATGTCGGCCAGGTACTGGACGATGGTTGTCTGCGGGGTTATTGGGAACGCGCTCACGTACTTGACGCGGGCCAGCTTGGCCGCGTAGGCAACCGCCTTGTTGCCCACCATTACTTCAAACTTCGCCATTCAAGTCTCCTCCTAGATGGTCTCCTGAACGAACTCTATGGCCTTCACGGGGCACTCCTCCACACAGATACCGCAGCCCTTGCAGTACCTGTAGTTGATGTCAGCCTTATTGTCCACCATGCTGATGGCCACCTCGGGGCACAGGATGTAGCAGCGGCGGCAGCCTATGCACTTGCCCTTGTCCATCTCCGGCTTGAACAGCCTCCAGCTGGACACGTCCCTGTCCCCGGGCACAGGCTTCACCACGTCCACAGGCTTCACGCCCGAGACATCAACCGGCTCAGACACCATCTCGTAGGCTTTGCGCACTGCCCTGACGTTCATGTCGGCCACGCGGCCGCTCCACTGCTCGCTGATGGCCTTCTCTATGGCCTCCAAGGTGACCATCCCCGTGACCTTGGCGAAGGCTCCGAGGATAGCCGTGTTTGTTATTGGGCGGCCAATCACCTCCAAGGCGATACTTGTGGCGTCCACCGTCGCCACCTTGAACTTTCCGCCCAGGCCCGTCTCCTTGCCCCCCTTGGGGTGGTTTATCAGGACCAGGCCACCCTTCTTGAGGCCCTCCGTTATGGGCACGGTTCTGCCCAGCAGCGGGTCCAGAACCACGACCATGTCAGGCTCGTGGACCAGGTCCCTCTCGTTGATGCGCTCGTCTCCTACGCGCAGGAAGCTCACGACGGGGGCTCCCCGCCTCTCGGTCCCATACATGGGTATACCCTGGGTGAACTTCCCATCGTAGAACAGCGCAGTTGCGAGAATCCTGACGCCCGTGACGGCGCCCTGCCCGCCTCTGCCGTGGAATCTGATCTCCAAGACTCTTTTCTCCTTTCAGGAATGGGAGAAGCAGATCAATATCAGGATTTAATCCCTTCTATCATTTCTTATTTGAGTAAATACCCTTGGATGAAATTAGTTAATATAAACTCGTACAAGAATCATAAATTGTATTAAAATTATTAAAATACTGGTCAATAATGCTTAATAAACAGCCCTCGCTCATCAAAGCAAATAAATAGCTTTGAAGGCGCACAACCAGGCTTGTTCAAGGAAAAAAACGGGACATACTCATCCGTCCTATTCAGCTTCAGCTTCATCCACGGCATCGTGAACGGTGTCTGGGCCTTCCTCTCAGTTTTCCTCCTTGACCTGGGCGGCACAGCCTTCCATGTAGGGCTCCTGGCCTTTATGCCCGGCTTAGCCTCCACTTTTATGCAGCTTGCATACGGGCGCCTCGGGGACAGGCTGGGAACCACTTGGAAGATGGTGTCCACAGGCTTCCTGTTCACCGCATTGTTCAGCGTCCCGGTGATATTCTCGACGAAGCCCTGGCAGGTGATCCTAGTCACGTCCGTCCAAGCCCTCCTCGGCTGCATATCCGAAGTGGCCATCACGGTGAGGTTCGCCGAGGTCCTGGAGCCGTCGAGGCGGGCCCGGTTCATGGGCGTCTACAACCCCCTCGGGTTCGCGGGGAACATAGTGGGCAGCTTCCTCGCAGGGATGCTCATCCCCTCTATCGGCTACCAGTACACGTTCCTCAGCTACACGGTGCTAAACCTCGTCATATTCGGCATGATAAGGTTCGGGCTCTCGACGCGCCAGGAGAAGGAATTGAACTACGTCACCTTCCTGAGGATGGCCTTCCAGGAGCTGAAGGCCGGGCTGAGAGAGCTACCCAAGGTGGGCAGAGAGGGTGGACCCTACACCAGGTGGTGCCTGGGGATCAGCGCCAGGGGCTTCGGCGTAGCCATGTTCGGCCCCATACTCACACTGTACCTGGTGAACGTGTTGAACGCAACCAAACCCCAGATAGGAGCCCTGAACAGCGTCGCCTTCCTTGTCCGGCTCCTCGGCGCGCCGCCCCTGGGCGTCATCGTGGATAGGGAGGGACCCAAGAGGGTCATGCTGATAGGGTTCCTCCTGGCGGCCGCGCACCCCCTGGTCTTCACATTTGCCCCTGGGGTCTCCTACCTTGTGCCTGTGTACCTCCTCAGCGGCGTATACTGGGCCTTCATAAATTCGGCGTGGTTCGCCTGGCAGATGAACCTCATCCCGGCCAGGAGAGGTGTATATGCGGGGTACCTCGCCTTCATCAACGGCCTATCCTGGGCCTTCGGCCCCCTCCTGGGAGGCTACCTGGGCGACGCCTCCAGCCTCCAGCTCAGCGCTGCCCTCTCATCCCTGCTGGTACTGACTGGACTGCTGATACTGCTGAGCGTACCAGATAAGACCACAGCGGAGGTAATAGCAGTACTACCAAGCCCACCGATAGATAAAGGCCAAACCATCCCACAACCAGCATAAAAAAACATTTATACTAAGAACCAACTAGGCCACAGCCACCCAACTAATCCTGTGAATAACCTTAATTACGCCTGAGAGACCGAGGAACCATGAAACTAGGCTTCTACACAAGTTACGACGCGAAAACTGTCGAGTTCGCCCACGGCGTCGGCTTCCGCAGCATGGAGCTCTCAGCCTGGCCCGACAGCAGTCTCAACGCGGACACCGTGACGAGCCACCGCATAGCTGAGGTCAAGAAGGACCTGGAGGCCCATGACATAGAGATATCCGCCCTCGGCTACTACCCTAACCCCCTTGACCCGGACAAGGACAAGGCCGAGGAGGCAAGCCGGTATCTATACAAGGTCTTGGAGCTGGCCAGCCGGATGGACGTTCCCGTGGTCTGCACTTTCGCGGGCCGCGACCCCGACAGGTCCATCTCCGAGAACATCCCCCTCTTCCAGAAGGCCTTCACGCCCATCTGCGAGGAGGCCGAGAGCCGCAACCTCCTCATAGCTGTAGAGAACTGCCCCATGATGGACCGGTTCCGCCTCCGCGGCGAGAACATAGCCATAAGCCCCGAGGTCTGGGACGAGATGTTCCGGGCTGTTCCCTCCGAGGCCCTCGGCATAGAGTTGGACCCCTCCCATATGGTCTGGCAGGGCATCGACTACATTCAGGCCATCCACGAGTACGGGCACCGCATCCACCACATCCACGCCAAGGACATGGAGATCAACCGCCGCACCCTCGGCCGTGTAGGCATCCTAGGCCAGGCCTTCGGCGAGATCACTGGCCTGGGCCATGGCTGGTGGCGGGCCCGCCTACCAGGCTGGGGCGAGATCAACTGGCCCGGCTTCATCACGGGCCTCATCGAGGCGGGCTACAAGGGCAACATCGATATAGAGCACGAGGACGACGTCTTCGCCGCCGCCCACGCCAGGGAGCACATAGACACCGAGTCAGGCATCGTCGAGAAGTACGGCCGCGAGGAGAAGGGACTCATTCTGGGCTACAACACCCTCTCCAAGCTCATCCCACCCGAAGACTAGGCGCACCTGCCTAGGCAGTGGGAGGCATGAGGAAAAACTGGTCACCCTGACTGCCTCTTCGCCACGCCGAGCCTCACGGAGACCCCGTCGATCAAGTAGTCCCGGACGTGGGAGCCTTCAGGCGCATCTCCTTTGACTATCTCCACGCTTAGCGTCTCGGCCATGATGTACTCGGCCTCGTCCTCGAAGACCTCCTCCACCTCAGGGCTGCCCCTGTAATAGACAACGATCCTGTCGTCGATCTCGAAATCTGCCTCCTTCCGGAGCGCCTGAACCCTCCGGACCAAGTCCCGGGCGAGGCCCTCACTCTCCAGGTCGCCCGAGATCACCGTGCGGACACCGACCAGCAGGCCACCCTCATCCACCACGGAGTACTCTCCGTGGGGCACGGAGACCAGCTCGACCTCCCCAGACAGCACCTCCACGGGCGATCCGTCTACCATCACCGTCACGGACTCGCCCGCTCCGAGCCTAGCAGCCTCGGCAGAACCCATGCCCTTAACGGCCGCGGCGACCCTGGGGAACAGGCGCCCGTGCTTGCGGCCCAGCATGGAGGGCAGCGGGTTCACGGTCAGGCTCTGTAGGAGCCCGCGGTCCGTGGACACCCGGAGCTCCTTGACGTTGAGCTCCTCACGCACCAGCGGCCTCACCTTGTCCAGCAGCTCCAACTTTGCCTCGGGCACCACCACGACGGCCTCGGACAGCGGCTGCCTGAGCTTGATGTTGGCATGGCTCCTCGCCGCCCGGCCCATGCTGCTCAGGTTCATGGCCAAGTCCATCTCGGCCATGAGCCCCTCGTCCAGCAGCGCAGGGTCGGCCTCGATCCACTCGTGGTGGTGGACGCTCTCGGGGGTGCCCTGCTCCACCGGCCTGACCATCCTCTGGTACAGCGCCTCGGATAGGTGGGGGGTCACCGGGGCCATCATGAGGATCACCGTCTTCAGGCACCTGTAGAGGGTGCTGTACGCGGCCCTCTTCTCGTCGTCGGCCTCGGCCTTCCAGAACCTGCGGCGGCTCCGCCGCACGTACCACTTGCTCAGGGCGTCCACGAACCTGTCGATCTCGGCGCACGCCATCATGGCGTCGTACCCGTCCAGGGCCTCGGTGACCCTGGCGTCGGTCTGCTGGAGCTTAGACAGTATCCACCTGTCCAGGGGCGACAACTCCCCCGGCTTCTGGTCCGGGGTCCACCCGTCCAGCGTCGCGTACTGGTAGAAGAAGTTGTAGACGTTGAGGAGCGTCATGAAGAAGAGGCGCCGGACCTCCCCGGCCCGAGTGTAGCCGAAGAGGACGTTGCTCTCGGGCCTGCTGCTCATGTATATCCAGCGGACCACGTCCGTCCCCATGTTCTCCGCGGCCTCCTCGAACCAGATGGCGTTGCCCCAGCTCTTGTGCATCTCTCGGCCGTCCTCGGCCAGCACCTGGCCGTGGCCCAGGCAGTTCAGGTACGGGGTCCTCCGCTCCAGGATGGTGCTCTCCGCCAGCATCGCGTAGAACCAGTTCCTGAACTGGCCGGGGAAGGACTCCACTATGAAGTCCGCGGGGAACCATTTCTCCCAGTACTCCCGGTCCTCCCTGTACTGGATGGTGCTATAACCGACTATGCCTGCGTCCAGCCACGGGTTGCCCACGTCGGGTATCCTGTGGGCGACGCCGCCGCAGCGCTCACACCTGATCTTCACGGCGTCTATGAAGGGCCTGTGGGGGCTGTGGCCCTCGAACACGTCCCAGCCCTCCACAGCGCGCTCCTTGAGCTCCTCCCTGCTTCCTATCACGTCGAACCAACCGCAGCTACACACCCAGATGGGCAGGGCCAGCCCGTAGTACCGCTTCTTGCTGATCATCCAGTCGTCCATATTGCGAAGCCAGTCCAGCTCTCGCTTCAACCCGAACTCGGGTATCCACCGCACCTGCCTAGCCGAGTCCATTATCTGGTACCTGAGGCTCCGATCCTTTTCCTCGGGTATGAGCTCCTCCTCGGGCTTGTCCAGCTTCTCCCCCATGTCTATGAACCACTCGGCGACGTGCCTGAAGACGAGCTCCGAGTCGCACCTCCAGCACACCGGGTACCTGTGAGTGACCTTCTGGGTCCTGTAGAGGAGGTTCTTCCTGCGGAGGTCCTCGAATATGGGCTCGGCCGACTCGTAGACGTGGGTGCCCGCTAGCCATCCGAAGCCATCTATGATGACCCCGAACTCATCCAGGGGCGCTGGGGTGGGCAACCCGTACTTCTTACCCAGCTCCAGATCCTCCTTACCCGCCCCTGGCGCTATGTGGACTATACCGGTGCCCTCCTCCTCGCCCACGGCGTCCCACATGATGACCCTGTGGGCCTCGGGGACGCCCATCTCCCTGATGACCGGGAGATCGTCGTAGGGGCCGCTGTACCTCCAGCCCTCCATCTCTTTGCCCTTGAGCTCGCCCAGCACCTCGACGTTCTTCTGGTCCTGGATGGCCGACTTGAGGGTGCCCTTGCTTAGGTACAGCACCTCGTCACGGTACCTGACCTTGACGTACGTCAGGTCGGGGTGGACGGCCGCCGCGACGTTGCTGGTCAGCGTCCAGGGCGTGGTCGTCCAAATGAGCAGGGAGCCCTCCCTGTCCCTGAGCCTAAAGAGGACGTAGACGCTGGTGTGTGTGAGCTCCCTGTACCCCTCGGTGACTATCTCGTGCTGGCTGATGCCCGTGCTGCACCTGGGGCACCAGGGCATGGCGTCGGCCCCCAGGTATATCCAACCGCGCTCGTGGCAGCTCTTTAGCATGCGCCATATCATGTAGTTGTTCTCGTCGCTGAGGGTGTAGTAGCTGCCCCCTAGCTCGGGCATGCCTAGCTGACCTACCAGCCACTCGGCTGTTCCCCTGACTGGACCCCTGCTGCCGACGTACGTTGTCTCCTCCATTGGGCGCTCCAGGGCCTCGGATAGCTTCCTCAGCTCCTCGGGTCTGTTCCAGTCGGTCCACATGCCTAGTCTGATTGACTGCTCTGTCTGGACGGCAGAGTAGTTGAGGACCCTCTGCTTGCACTTCCTCACGAACTCGGCCAACCCGTAGGCCTCGATGTCCAGCTTGGACTTGAAGCCCAGCTCCTTCTCCACCTCAACCTCCACCCAGAGGCCCTGGCAGTCGAACCCGTTCTGGTTCCGGACCTCGGAGCCCCTCATGAACCTGTACCGGGCGAAGAGGTCCTTGTAGGTGCGGCCCCAGGCGTGGTGAACCCCCATGGGGTTGTTGGCCGTTATGGGGCCGTCGATGAAGCTCCACCGGGGCCTGTCTCCCCGCTCCTGTATCTCGACTCTCTTCCAGTAGGCGTTGGTCTCCCTCCAGAAGTTTTGGACCTCGTGCTCGAGCTTCGGTATGTCCACCTTGCTGTCCAGGGGCCTGTAACTCATAGTAGATCACCGATGAGGCATGGATAATTAGCCTTAACTGTGTCCGCTGAGGCGTTAAGCCAGAATTTTACGGTCACCGGACACCTGAGGCACCAGAGGAATGACCCTGTTTAGCGCATAAAAACGTATGGGTGACCGAGCATACTTGTTTAAGGATGAAACATGATCCTTTCATTCGGTGGCTTATGAATGGCGGATAAGGCCGTTCTCCTCGACTGGCTTCTGGAGGCCGATGACAGCATGGTCAGGTACAACACCCTGGTGAACGTTCTCGACAGACCCGTTGATTCAACTGAGGTGTTGGAGGCCCGCCGGGCCATGATGTCGTCGCGGCCCGTCTCGACGATTCTCAAGGGGCTTGAGGCAGGTATCATGGACAAGAAGGCCGTGGCCCAGTGGGGAGAACCCGCTGCGATGGCCGGGTATATGCCCAAGTACAGGGGTGCGGTGTGGAGGCTCTTATTCCTGGCTCAGGCCGGAGCCGACCCCAATAATCCTCAGGTGAGAAGCCTCTGCGAACACGTCCTCGAGAACGCGTACTCGGAGAAGCACGGGACGTTCGCGGTGAGCTTCAGAGCCAGGAACGGGTACAATGACGCCCTGATGCCCTGCTTCATGGGTAACATGGTGTGGAGCCTATGCATCATGGGCTACGGGGATAGACCTGAAGTCAGTAATAGCTTCCGGTTCCTCGTGGAGCACCAGAGGTTCGACGACGGGGGCTGGAAGACGCCCAACGCCTACCCCTACAGGGGGCGGCGGGACAGATGCTGGGGGGCCCACACGTGCTACTGGGGCGTCACTAAGCTCCTCAAGGCCATGACGGCTGTGCCCAACGATTATTGGACTGACGAGGCACTGGACGCTAAGAGGAGGTCCATTGAATTCGTCCTCCTCCACAGGCTCATCTGGAGCAGCCACTCCCCCGACACACCCATATCAACGAAGGCGACCAACCCTACAGGGTTTACGGCCCCGCTAACGTATTACGACGACGCCATTGAGATCGCGTCGAACCTGATATCCCTCGGCGCCCGGCACGAGGCGATAGACTCGACCATAGAGTACATTAAGGAGAAGGCGGACGCGAATGGTAGGTGGCAGGCGGACAAGACTCATGGCCCAATCGACGCGCCCTTCGCCAGGAAGGGGCAGGAGAGTAAGTGGGTGACGTACAGGGTCGCGAGGATGCTTAAATTAGCAGGAATGCTGCAGTGAAAAACAGTATCCACACCACAGGTAATATTAATTATCCGAGCGCGGCCTCTTATCTCGGTGCATTTGTTGAACACTGAGCGGGAGCTACTCATGATCCCGGGGCCCACCATCGTGTCCCCCAGGGTGCTACGGGCATTATCTAAGCCCATCCTCAGCCACGTGAGCGGCGAGTTCGTGGACGGCTACGCAGAGGCCCTCGCCCTCCAGAAGCAGCTGTTCATGACAGAGGGTACGCCCTTCATGCTGAGCGGGAGCGGAACCCTCGGCATGGAGGCCACCATAGCCAACCTCATGGAGAAGGGCGACAGAGTTCTCTGCGTGGAGAATGGCTTCTTCGGCGAGAAGTGGGAGGAGGTTGTGGAGACCCATGGTGGGGTCGTGGACCGCCTCAGGTTCGAGTGGGGTGATCCAGTGGACCTGAAGGTGCTGGAGGAGAAGCTCGGCACCAACGAGCACAAGCTCTTCACCGTTGAGCACGTGGACACGAGCACAGGGATCGCCAACCCCGTCGACAAGATCGGCAAGCTGGCGAAGAACACGGACGCCCTCTACGTGGTGGACAGCGTCTGCGGCATCGGGGGGATGCCCCTCAAGATGGACCAGTGGAACATCGACCTCTGCCTCACGGGCAGCCAGAAAGCCCTTGGCGCCCCCCCAGGCATCAGCCTCTTCTGCCTCAACCAGAAGGCCTGGGGCGCAGTGGAGAAACGTAAGACTACACCCACCGACTACTACGTGAACCTGAAGAAGTGGAAGCCCATCATGGACAACCCTCGCGGATACTTCGCCACCCCCGCCGTCGGCAACGTCCTGGGCATGCTGGAGGCCTTGAAAATGATATTCGAGGAGGGTCTAGAGGCGAGGTGGGTACGCCACAACAAGTTCAGCGAGGCCTTCCAGGCCGGCGTCAAGGGCCTGGGGTGGAGCAGCTTCCCGGCCAAGGGCTACGAGGCCCACACGCTCGCGGTACCCAAGGTGGCTGAGGGCGTGGACGATGCTAGGATGAGAAACATAATGTTCCAGAAGTACGGCGTAGTGATAGCGGGCGGCCTCGGAAAACTTGGCGGCAAGACGGTGCGCATAGGCCACATGGGCGCAGACACTATAAACGATCTTGTAGCCACGTTGGCATCGATGGAGATGTCCCTGACCGAGATGGGTCACATATCCGACCCGGGTAAGGCTGTTGGCGCAATGATGAAGGTTTTCGCAAAATAATATAATTGTTCCTTTCTTTTTATTGAAATCATTTATCATAACCAGTTATCCGATATTATATTTCCCAAAATCGAAGACAGTGACCGGGTGACACTTCTCTTGGTGAACAGCTTGAAGTACACCCAAGATAGACCTCGAGCGAAAGGTGTAACCAGAAAGAATGGTAAAACGTATACAGCACCAAAAAAAGCCTTTCCATTAATGATGGACCAAGAAAGACCTGACTTACCGGATAAAGCTCCACGGCAAACACGAGAAGAAAATCCAGACTACAATGACCTGCTAAAAATATGGCCAAAGATCGTCGAATACATAGGCCTCAGCGAATACGAGTCAAAAGTCTACCTAAGCCTCATAGACCTCGGAACCGTAAGCGCCAGAAAACTCAGCCTCAACTGCGACGTCCCCAGAACGAAGGTCTACGGCACCTTGAAGAAACTAATAGACTACGGCCTAGTAGTAGAGATGCCAGGCCACCCGAAACAGTTCGCCCCAGCCAACCCAGGCGAGTCTTTCAACACGATCCTCACCATAACCAAGGAGAAAGCTACGGATTTCGACCAGATCATTAGACAGCTTGACGAGATCCACGAGAAACGCAAGGAGAAGATGGGGCCCCACCAGAAGATCGTCTGGTTCCTCGACAAGGACCACAACATCAAGGGCAAGTGCAACGAGATCATCCGCCAATCAGAAGAAGAACTGAAGATCCTGACAACCGAGGACGGGCTAGAGATACTCTTCAACGCCGCTCACCGTCTCCTTGACGAGATGCAGGAGAGCGGGGTGGAGATCAAGCTCTACAGCCCTCTGGACCCCAAGGTGAACCCTCTCGCACGCGAGCTGAGCTACATATACCAGGTGAAGCAGGTTGAGGTTGACACACCTATCCTGTTTATCAACAGCGACAACAAGCGCTTTATGCTAGCCAAACTGACTCCCAGGGGCTCAGAGAAACCTATAGAGTCGGCCATGTTCACCGAGGACGTGGAGTTGCTGGAACTGGTACACCTCCTGCTGGTCGACGGCCAGAAAAACCTGTTTAAAGCCATCTAGCCATAGGGACTTTCCCTGGACCTCGACAGGCAGAGCGACGAGTTCAGGTCAGACCCGGGCGCGCTACAGAGTTGCACAACCACAGAGTAGAGACCGGGGTCACACACCTGGAAACGGCCCTGCAGGGAGGACTCCCCTCCCGGGAGGCTCAGAGTATCCACGACCTCCGACAGCCAGGGCCTGGACCCCGCGGCCATTCGCATGGGCTCGGATAGGCTGGAGCAGAGCTGGGAGACATGGGCCCAGGCTGAGAGGGAGCTCACCGCCGAGACCGGTGAACTGGTCCTGAAGATGATCTACGTAGACAGCCTGTAAAGCAACTGGGCCCACGAGAACCCGGGTAGGCTCCTGTACGCAGAGTCCATGCGCACGAGCGACGCCGGGGGCCTCATGGTGCTCCTTTCCAGGCCCCGGCGCCGGCGGCCTCAAGCGGGATGCGGGGAACCTGTCGCACACCCACCTCAAGGTCGTGAACCTCCACGGGGTCATCCTGCTACTAGACGTGAAGCCCAAGACACCTCTCCACTCTGAACCAGAACCCGGAGAAAGGCTATCCGTCGGTCACCCTGACACCCATACACTAGCCGCCCCGCCCCAAGGCGGCGGCGACCTCCTCGTCCCCGGCACCCCTCTTGACCTCCACCACCTCGTCCAGGGGCTTCAAGTGGCTCATGTTGGCGCGCCGCTTCCTGAGCCCCGGCCCCGCCACAACCACGTAGTTGCGGTCGATGACATCGACCACGACGCACCTGAGCCCGGCCTCGCGGCCCGTGAGCTTGACGCACACCCTTCCCACATCATAAGCGGACATACTGTTCACCTTGCACCCAGGTATTCGTCGATGACATTCTTAAGTATTCGCGCCGTCGCCTCGGCGTCGAACAGGGCCGTGTTGACCACCAGGTCGTACACACTAAGGTCGTCCACGTCGACGCCGTAATACTCCCTGAACCTACGCCTCTCGCAGTCTTCCCTGAAACGGGTCTCGGCCTCAACCTCCGCCAGGACCCTGCCCTCACGCTCGGCTATGCGGTGCACTCTCTCGCCCAGTGGGCAGGCCAGGTACAGGCGCAGGTTGGCGCCCTCGGCCATCCAGCCACTCAGGGTGGCGTCAATCACAACGCCGCCCCTCCGGGACTCCTCCCTCGTGCGGCTATCGAGGTAGCCGTCCAAGTCAGGGTCCTCCAAGGCCCTCTTGCTCATCTCCTCAAGGCTCAAGCCCAGCTCCGCGGCGCGCTTACGGAAGAGGGTGCCGGCGGACATGTACCTAAGCCCATACCTCTCCGCTATCAGCCTGGCCTGGGTGCTACGCCCTGATCCGTGGGGCCCCGCCACGGCCACCACGAGACATCCAGCGTCCAAGACTCAGTCCTCTGGGTCGATCTCGAAGCTGAGGCCGAACACCCTGTTCAGGACCACATTGAAGCTGACGCTGCACAGCAGGTACCAGCTTATGAAGCTGAACTCGGCCGGGATCCATGGGAAGCTAAAGGGAAAATAGGCGACCACCGCCTCCCCGAAGAACCTCCCCAAGGTCGGCCAGATGAGCAGTAAAGGTATGGTGAAGAAGAGGCTCGACTTCATGCGGTCCATGCTCATCTTGCTCTGCTGGGCCATGAGGTCCTGCTGCCGCTTCTGGGCCTTCTCCACTCGCCTCTGGTTCCCGCTCTTGGTGGCGTCCATCAGCTCCCCCCTGACCCTGTGGCTCTCTATGGTGAGCTTCCTGTAGGCGTCTAGGTCCATGCTTCTGACGCCTATGAAGCTCGTGGCCACCCCCAGCGCCAGGGATATGGCTATTATGGCGTAGGTGGAGTATGGTGGGGCCTGGAAAAAGCTGAAGTCGATTGCGACACCGCTGACAGTGAACATCGCTTCGATACCTTGTCACCTGTTAAAGAGGCGTGGGTATAAAAGAGTGTCCTACTCCCCGTCCCGGAGCAGGGCGCAGAACCGCCTCCAGCTCAGGCAGATCGTCTTCGGGTGGGCGGCCTTGGCCTCGTCCAGCTTGGTGACCGCCGTGTTGTGGGGCGCGCTCAGCACCTCCTCGGGGTTGGAGTAGGCGAGCCGGCTGATCTCGGTCATGGCCTCGATGAAGGCGTCGAGTGCCTCCACGGGCTCCGACTCGGTGGGCTCGATCATGAGGGCCTCGGGAACTATCATGGGGAAGTATGTGGTCGGGGCGTGGAGGCCATAGTCCAGGAGCTTCTTGCTCACGTACAGGGCGCTCACGCCTGTGTCGTTCAGCATGGGGCTGGCGCTCAGGACGGCCTCGTGCTTCCGGGGCTTGCCGGGGTCGTAGGTGAGCTCATACCCCTTGACCTTGCTAAGCTTCCTCGCGACGTAGTTGGCGTTCAGCACCGCGAGCTCGCTGCTCTCCTTCAGCCCCTCGCCGCCCATGGCCACCATGTACGTGTAGGCCTTGAGGGCCACGTTTACGTTGCCGTGGAACCCGTGCACCTTGCCGATGCTCTTGGGCTTGTCCCAGTCGAGCCTGAACCTGCCCCCCCTCTCCGCGATGCCGGGTATGGGGAGGTACTCTGCGAGGGCCTCCTTGACCCCAACGGGGCCGCTGCCCGGGCCTCCGCCGCCGTGGGGCGTGCTGAAGGTCTTGTGCAGGTTGCTATGGATGATGTCGAAGCCCATGTCCCCGGGGCGGCACCACCCCATTATGGCGTTCAGGTTGGCGCCGTCGTAGTACATGAGGCCCCCGGCGTCGTGCACCGCCCCGCTGATCTCGCTGATCTGGTTCTCGAAGACCCCGATGGTGTTGGGGTTGGTGAGCATCAGGCCGGCCGTCTGTGGCCCCACGGCCGCGTTGAGGGCGTCCAAGTCTACGCAGCCGTCCGGGCCGCTCGGTATCTCCACCGTCTTGAAGCCGGCCATGTGGGCGGAGGCCGGGTTGGTCCCGTGGGCGCTGTCAGGGATGATGACCTCGGTCCTCTTGCCTAGCTCGCCGCGGTCCTTGTGGTACGCCCTCATGAGCATGATGCCCGTCCACTCGCCGTGGGCCCCGGCGGCAGGCTGGAGGGTGGCGTCGTCCATCCCGGTTATGTCCAGGAAGTACCTCTTCAGGTTGAAGAGAAGCCCCAGTATGCCCTGGGTCGAGTCCTCGCTCTGCATGGGGTGGACGCCGAGTATCTTAGGGTGGGCGGCCAGAACCTCGTTGACCACGGGGTTGTACTTCATGGTGCAGCTGCCCAGCGGGTATATCAGGCCGCTGTTCACCCCGTAGTTCATCTGGCTCAAGTGCATGTAGTGGCGGAGCACCTGAATCTCGCTCACCTCCGGCAGCCCCGGGTCCTCGCTACGCCTTAGGGACGCTGGGACCAAGCTGTCAGGGTCAGCCTTCCCTCTGACTCCTGGCTCAAGCCCGGGAAGCTGGTAGCCTACCCTCCCCTCGCTGCCGAGCTCGAATATGAGCGGCTCCGACCAGTCGGCCTGCCTGAATCTCATGGCAGTCACTCCAGCGCCTCCTTCAGTGCGGATACCAGCGCGTCTATGTGCACCTTGCTGTGGACCTCGGTGACGCACATCAGGCTGGTCTCCCCGATCCTGGGGAACTGGCCCTTGAGGGGTATCCCGGCCTGGATGCGGCGGGCGTGGAGGGTCTTCTCCACCTGTTTAAGGGTCTTGCCCTGGAAGCGCACCGTGAACTCCTTGAAGTGCTGGCTGCTGAAGATGGGTGCCTCCACCTCGGGTAGCCCGGATATCTTCCTCTGGGCGTACCTCGACCGTGCGAGGATCGTCTCGCCCAGCTGCCTCATCCCCTGGGGCCCCAGGAGGCCGAGGTAGACGCCCGCTGCGACGGCGCAGAGGGCCTGGTTGCTGCAGATGTTGCTGGTGGCCTTCTCGCGCCTGATGTGCTGCTCCCTGGTCTGGAGGGTCATTACAAAGGCTCTGCGCTGGTCCTTCAGAGTCTCCGTTATCCCGATGATCCGGCCAGGCATCTGGCGAATGTAGCTGTTGTCGTGCTTGCAGGCGAATATGCCGAGGAGAGGGCCACCGTAGCTCATGTGGTTGCCGAGGGGCTGCCCCTCCCCGCACACGATGTCCGCGCCGTACTCGCCAGGGGCCTTGAGCACCCCCAGGCTCGTAGGGTCAACACCAACGATGTAGGACGCGCCCTTCCCGTGGGCTATCTCCCCTATGGCCTCCGCGTTCTCCTCCATGAAGCCCAGGTAGGAGGGGTTCTCGACGTACACCGCGGAGGTGTCGCCACCCACCTTCTCCTTCAGCTCCTCCAGGTCCATGAGGCCGGTCTCCCCGTCGTGGCCCACCTTCTCCACGGCAAGCCCAGCGGGCTCCGCGTAGGTTCTGAGGACGGAGAGCCTGCTGGGGCTCATGAGGTCGGGCACGAGGATGCTGGTCCTCCGGTTGACCCTGCTGCTCATGAGGGCGGCCTCGCCCACGGCTGAGCCCCAGTCGTAGAGGCTGCTGTTGGCCACCTCCATGCCCACGAGCTCGCACACGTGGCTCTGGTACTCGAAGATGCTCTGGAGTATGCCCTGGCTGATCTCGGGCTGGTATGGCGTGTAGCTGGTCAGGAACTCGGCCCTGTGGACCACCTCGTCCACGACGCTGGGGACGTGGTGGGGCCAGACCCCGCCACCCATGAAGGGCGGGCACAGGAGGGAAGCGTTCATCTCCAGGAGCCCTGAGACGTGTTCCTTAACCTCGGCCTCGGCCATGGGCCCCGGGATGTTCAGCTTACCCTTGTAGACGAGGTCTTCTGGGATGTCCGAGTACAGCTCGGCGATGGAGGAGATGCCCATCTCCTTCATCATCCTCTCCTTGACCTCTGGGACGCTGTTAGGTAGATACGGATGTACCTTGCTCAAACCTGTTCCTCCGATCGCGATAGTATTGGATGCTGTGCACCAATAGATATTTCTACCCGATCCTGCGGGGGGGCTCAACCTTAAATCGGGGCGGATGCTCATAGGTTGCGACTACGGGATGCCTGAGGTAGAGATCGACTACGGGTTGTGTATCAGCTGCAAGACATGCATATCAACCTGCCCCATGGGCGTTTACGGGGAGAGCGGGGGCAAGGTATCAGTAGAGTCTCCCCAGGAGTGTATAGCCTGCATGGGGTGCGTCGGGGCGTGCCCCGTCGGGGCCATCACTGTGACCGAGTAGAACCGTTTTATTGCTAGTGCGCGCATCTTCAAGGGTTTCAGGCAGGTGTATGTGCAGTGGACCACGAGTTGCTTAGAGGAAGGATATCCGATTGGATCGAGGCGCACAGGGACGAGTGCGTCGCCCTTCTCCAAGAGATCATACAGATACCGAGCCCCAGCGGCGAGGAGCAGAGGGTGGCCGAGTGCCTCGCGGCGAGGATGCGGGGCTACGGGTTCACGACGGCCATAGCCGACGGGGCCGGGAACGCCCTAGGGACCATAAGGGGGGCCGGCGGCGGCCGGAGCCTCCTGCTGAACGGTCACATAGACCACGTCCCGGTGGGCCAGATGCCTGACCCCTACTCGGGGAGGGTGGTGGACGGCTCAGCCTTCGGCATGGAGGGGAAGGTGGTATACGGAAGGGCGGCCTCCGACATGAAGGCAGCAGTGGCGGCCATGGTCCTAGCAGGCAGGGCCCTCAACGAGCTTGGCATAAGCCTCAAGGGGGACCTCAAGGTGGCAGCCGTGTCGCGGGAAGAAGTGGGCGGAGCAGGCACCATGTCCAGCATCGTGGACAGCCAGTTCCTGGGAGACGTCGTGCTCATAGGGGAGGCCACGGACATGCACCTAGCCCTGGGCCACAGGGGGAGCATGAAGTTCGGCGTCGTGGTCAGGGGCCGGAGCTGCCACGCCAGCGCCCCCGAGCGGGGCGTCAACGCCCTCTACAAGGCGCTTGACATGATACGTAGGATCAGGGATGAGCTCGTCCCGGGGCTGCCCGACCACCCGGTCTACGGGCGGGTGAGCCTGGTGGTGACGCAGATCGATGTCTCCCCCAAGGCGTCCAACGTTGTGCCCGAGAGGTGCGTTTTCTGGATGGACTGCAGGAGCCATCCCGGGTACCCCGCGGAGAGGCTGTACTCTGACCTGAAAGGGATCGCTGCGGAGCTGAGGAGCGTTGACCCTGAGTTCGACGCCATGGTCCTGCCTACGCCCCTAATCAACGAGCGCGGCTTCACGGGCTTCTACACGGACCCCGCAGCGAACCCGGTGGTTGGTGAGGCCGCTCAGGCGATAGGAGAGGTGCTTGGGCCTCGCAGGCTCGGCATGTGGACCTTCGCGACGGATGGCCGCATCTATTCTCGGTTGGGCCTGCCGGTCATCGGCTTCGGGCCTGGGGAGGAGAGGTTCGCCCACACGGAGCAGGACCACGTCAGGGTGGTAGACTTCCTCGACGCGGTGAGGGTGTACGCCTGGCTGGCGTGCAGGATATGTGGCGTCAGTAAAAACTGATTAGCCCTACTCATATATTTGAAATGGGCACTATGCTTTGTGGGTCGGCGG
>Ga0154711_112_pt2 | contig 26355 bp, 33 predicted proteins | sample Rifle2008BG13ft_FD_105571 | JGI IMG/M metagenome (GOLD analysis project Ga0154711, IMG submission 105571) | Candidatus Bathyarchaeota archaeon RBG_13_60_20 | reverse complement strand
TGAGGGAGATCCAGAGCTTCAGCAGGGAGGGCCAGACCCGGGAGGAGTTCCAGCAGGTGAACCGCAACAACATGGAGGCCAATGTCCAGGCCGGCCAGGTCATGTCCGCGTTCTGGCCCGCCGTCAACGTGTTCACAGCGTTGGGCAACTTCCTGGTCCTCTGGTTCGGGGGGGCGGCCGCCATGAGGGGAGAGATCAGCGTGGGCATCCTCTTCGGGTTCATGAACTACGTCAACAGGTTCTTCATGCCGGTCCAGGACCTGAGCATGTTCTGGAACCAGGTGCAGTCGGCGCTGGCCGCCGCGGAGAGGGTCTTCGGCATCATGGATACGCCAACCGCCATATTCGTCAAGCCGGGTGCCGTGGAGATGCAGAGGATCGAGGGCAGGGTCCACTACGACCACCTGACCTTCGGCTACGAGCCGGGGCAGCCCGTCCTCCAGGACATAGACCTTGAGATAGAGCCCAACACCACCATCGCACTGGTCGGCCCAACGGGCGTCGGCAAGACCACCATGACCAACCTCCTCTACAGGTTCTACGACCCCACCGAGGGCAGGATCACGGTGGACGGCCTCGACCTCAGGGACGTAAAGGTGGTGTCCCTCCGGCGCCAGATGGCCGTGGTGCTCCAGGACACGTTCCTCTTCAGCGCCAGCATCCGGGAGAACATAAGGTACGGCCGCCTAGAAGCCACGGACGACGAGATCAGGGAGGTCTCAGGGGCCGTGGGCGCCCACGAGTTCATAGCGAAGCTGCCGGAGGGGTACGACACGGACGTCCGGGAGCGTGGCGGTAGGCTCAGCGTGGGCCAGAGGCAGCTAATAAGCCTGGCCCGGGCCCTGCTGGCAGACCCCAGGATACTCATAATGGACGAGGCCACTAGCAGCATCGACGCATACACGGAGCTCATCATCCAGAAGGCCCTGGAGAAGGTGCTCAGGAACAGGACCAGCATCATCATCGCCCACAGGCTCAGCACGGTCAGGAACTCGGACAAGATAGTGGTCCTGGACGGTGGCAGGATAGCCGAGCAGGGCACCCACAGGGAGCTCATGCGGCTGGGCGGCCTCTACAAGCAGCTGTACGAGATGCAGTTCAAGTACGGTGGGGAGCCCGAGCCAGAGGAACCCCCTAAACAGGATGCGGTGTCCAAGTAAAAGTGGGGAAGAAGGCTACTTCTTCTTCATCTTCTCCAGCTTGGGGACCAGCTTCTCGATCCTGTTGAGGGCCTCGTTCATGATGCCCTTGCTAGTGGCCGTCAGTATCCGCATGTGGCCGTTGCCCTCAGGCCCGAACTCGTCGCCCAGGTTCAGGCTCACCTTGGCCTCGTCGATGAGGAGCTTGTTGAGCACCTGGCTTGAGAGGCCGTAGTTGAACTTGGGGAACATGAGGTACGTGCCCTCCAGGTTGGGCACCGTGAAGTCGCCCATCTCGGTGAGCCTCTTCTCCACAAGGTCCCGGACCTCCGCCATGTACTTGTTCATGTCCCTGACCCAGTAGTCGATCTTGCCGCTGCAGATGAGGGGGGCGATGGCCTTGCTGAAGTTGTTGGTGCCTCGGAGGACGTTCGAGGATATCCCCTGGATGCCCTCGAACATGGTCTTGTTGGTGCAAGCCAGGTACCCGGCCTGGAGCCCGGGGACGCTCCACGTCTTGCTGAAGCCCCAGCTCGTGATGGTTAGGTCGGCTATCTCGGGGTTGAGGGAGGCGAGGCTGATGTGCTTGTGCCCGTCATTGAGGATGTCCTCCCACAGCTCGTCCACGAACACGTATATCTTGTTGTCCACGGCCACGTCGGCGATGCCCTTCAGCTCCTCCTTGGTCATGACCCTGCCGCAGGGGTTGTGGGGGTTGCAGACGTTTATCAGCCTGGTCTTGGGGGTGACGACCTCCTTGAGGCGCTCGATGTCGAACTTGTAGCCTTCGTCTAGCTTGAGCTTCCAGTACACCTTCCTTATCTGAGTCCTGTCGGCCACAGAGAAGAACGGGAAGTACATGGGGTCCGTGACGATCATCTCGTCGCCTGGCCTGCAGGCGTGAACGGAGGAGAGCCACATCCCGGGGATCACGCCCTGGGTGAGCAAGACCTGCTCCGGCGGCACCTCGATCTTGTTGTACCGCTTGATCTTGGCCGCCATGGCCTTCCGGACGTCCAGGTCCGACGCGTAGACCGTGAACTCCTCCTCCACAGCCTTCCTCAGCTCGTCCTTCAGCTCCGGGCAGAGGGGGTAGTCCTGGTCGGCCAGCCAGAGGGGGATAATGTCGGCGGCGTCCCTGTGCCACTTGACGCCGCGCACGGAGAGCCTGCTCTGGATAGTCGGCTTATCAAAAGGGCTAGTGCTAGGCAATTTAACCACTTACAGGCTACAAAGTTGACGCAGTGCTCTAATATGGGTTACGCTGAACCCTGGGGGCCCCCAACGGTTAGCGTCTTGTGAGACTTCAAGAGGCGATAAGGATATATGGGTGTCTGGGTACGTCAAGGGGACCGATGGATGAAAATACTGCTCTACTTCGACTGGTCGGGGACCCGTAAGGAGCTCAAGGAGCACGATAAGAAGATGCAGAAGACGTGCATCGAGACAGGCGTCGAGCACGAGGGGCTATTCGGCAGTATGAGCGAGAAGTGGAACTACGTGTGGCTGTTCCAGGCCAACGGGTTCGAGCACTTCTTGGAGATGAGCAGGAAGGTGCCCAGGCCCATCTTCATGACGCATTACATTACGGAGATTCTGATGCCCATCAGGCTGTAGGCGCGGGCTAGTCCGTGAAGACGGTGCCCCGCGTGTCAACGTCGCAGACCACCGACTCCGCCCCGCTCACCTTCCTGCGGACCAGGTCGGCCACGTGCTGTGCCTCGCCTCTGGGCTGCACGGTGAAGGCAACGTCTCCGAACATGGCCATGGTGAAGGTGACGCCCTCCGCGTCCATGGCGGCGAACAGGCGCCTAAGACTCGGGGTGGCCATGCCCACGTGGTCCGTGAACCGCCTGCTGAACTTCATGAACCTTCCCGGGGTCAGCTCCCTGCAAAGCTCGTCAACGTACTCGCCGCCTATCTGGTTGATCCTCCTCCTCAGCTCGGGGTCGCCCAGCGCCTCCTTGGTCTCGATGGGCCCGTAGTAGACGTAGACGACGCCAAGCTCCTCGCTCCTGTCGTACATCTTGCCCTCACCTATCCCGGGAGCCCCCGGCTTGTACAGGACCCCGAAGCCACCCCTGTCGGCTGCGAACACGCTTCCGAGGCCTGTCCTGCACTCGATCTCGGCCACGTGGGCGATCTGGGCCGCCTGGACCCTGGTGAGCTCGGTCCCCAGGGCCCTGTTCAACGCGAGGCTGAGGCTTAGGGCCCCTCCGCCGCTGCTTCCGAAGCCCGCCGTGATGGGTGTCTCGACCCTGTGCTCCACGGTTATGCGGCGGGGCTCCTGGAGCATCTGCATGTATCTGGACAGCACGTTCTCGGACACCACGGCGCCCCGCGTCGCCTCGCCGTTGATACTGACAGTGTGGACGTTCTCGCCACTGGGCTCGACCGTGACGCGGGTGTGGACGCCTCGGGTGAGGCTGATGCCCGAACCCCTGGCCCCCTTCAGCAGGGGGTCCTCGGGGCCGTCGCATATCTGGAATAGGCCGGTGAGGTGCCCCGGGGCGAAAACAGCTGCTTCGGTCATCGAGTATCGCGTCAAGGGAGTGCGCTGCGGGAAAAATGTTTCTTGTGGATGAGGAGGCTCTGGTAGTCAAAGGGCTTGCTGGGGTCCGCCACAGGGGCGTGCACCTTGAACAGGTCCACATATTTTAGGCCCGAGCCCGTGTTGAACAGGACCACCTTCTCCTTCTTGTCCACCTGGCCGTCCGCCAGCATCCTCTTCAGGGCCGCCAGGGTGGCCGCCCCCTCGGGGCACGCGAACAGCCCCTCTGCGCGGGACACCTGGCCGACGCTGTCCATGATCTCCTCGTCGCTGACGGCCACGCAGGTGCCCCCGCTCTCCCGGGCCGCCCGCAGGATCAGGAAGTCGCCCAGGGCCTTGGGGACCCTGAGGCCCGCCGCGATGGTGTGGGCGTCCGGGAAGAACTCCGACTCCATCTTGCCCTCCCGCCACGCCTTTACTATGGGGGCGCAGCCTTCGGCCTGGACGCTCACCATCCTGGGCCGCTCGCTTCCGATCCAGCCAAGCTCCTCCATCTCGTCGAAGACCTTCCACATGCCTATGATGCCTGTGCCGCCGCCGGTGGGGTACACGATGACGTCGGGCAGCGTCCAGTCCATCTGCTCGGCCACCTCAAGGCCCATGGTCTTCTTGCCCTCAAGCCTGAAGGGCTCGCCCAGGGTAGCAACGTTGAACCATTCCATCACGCCGGAGCCCTCCCTGACCAGCTTTCCCGCGTCTGTGATGAGGCCATCCACAAGCACGACCCTGGCGCCGACGACCTCGCACTCCACAATGTTCACCTTAGGGGCGTCCATGGGCATGAAGACGTAGACCTCCATCCCGGCCCTCGCCCCGTAGGCGGCCATGGAGCCAGCCGCGTTGCCCGCCGACGGCAGGGCGACGCGCCTTATCCCAAGCTCTTTGGCTTTGCTAATGGCCATGGCCAGGCCTCTGGCCTTGAAGCTCCCGGTGGGTATTATGCCCTCGTCCTTGACCCAGAGGTCTGGGACGCCGATCTCCACCCCCAGGCGGGGCGTGGGAGTCAGGGGCGTCCAGCCCTCACCCAGGGTGACCACGTTCCTCCTGCTCTTCACGGGCAGGAGCTCCCAGTACCTCCACATGGTGGACTCCCTGCCCACGAGCTCCCGGCGGGTGACGGCCTCCTTGGCTGCCTCCAGGTCGTACCGCGCGAACAGTGGCTTACCGCACTTCGTGCAGACGGTCTGGACGACGCTTGCGTCGTGCCTTTCGCCGCAGGCCGAGCATTCAAGGTGTGTATAAAAGCTCATCTTGCTCCTCATGTAAGGAGACTGGGCCCCGGAAATAACGTTATAGGTGGCTTGGAGCGCGAGCGGCGGCCAGGGTAATCGCTATTACGGGTAACCGTTGGTGGTGAGATGATTGCGCCCACTTTCCGCGAGGTGAGGCCCGAAGAGTCGGCCTTGAGTGAGGCGGAGGAGGCCCAGGATCAATTACCTCCACGAGGTGCTAAGAACCGACGGGTTCCTGCCCGTGGGCTTCAGGGACGACGCCGAGGGGATATACGAAAAGTACAGGGCCTACCACGTGGATAGGGCCGAGGCATCCTAGAGGGTATCGTACTGGAGCAGGAGCTCAAGTATGTTGTCGCTCCAGTTCTCCAGTATCTTCTCACCGGTCTCGACTGAGGCATAAGTGGGGTCCCCCATGTACCCGTCACACACGTCCTCCACGTTGTAGGTGCCCATGGTGCTGAGGCCGCTTATCTTGGGCTCTTCGCCGTGGGCCCAAAAGTCTGGGAGGGGCGTTCTCCACTTGGTGGGCTCCCTTGGCATCACGTCCAGGCGCACCGGCGCCCCCAGGGCCATCATTATGCTTGTCTCGGTCTCGCCGGCGTGGCCGCTCCCCTGCATACCGGACTTGAGGTGCCTAGTCCAGTCGTCGTCCTTGTTCTTGGTCCACACGGATTTGAGAAGAAGCACTTTGGCGTCGGTCCCGTCGAATATCTTGCGGGCCGCCATGTCCGTCCACATCTGGTTGCCGCCGTGGCTGCTTGTGATGAGTATCTTCCTGAAGCCCTGCCGGGCCAGGCCTAGGCAGACCTCCGTCATGACCGTGACTAGGGTCTCCGGCTGTAGCGACACGGTCCCCGGGTACGACATGTGGTGGAGGCTCATGCCGAAGGGTATGCTGGGCGCCACCAGGACGCGCCGCCCGGTCCTCCCGTGGAACTTGGCCGCCGCCCTCCTGGACACCTCGAAGCCTATACTGGTGTCTGTCTTGATGGGCAGGTGGGGCCCGTGCTGCTCCATCGAGCCCACGTGGACTATGACTATGCCGGTCTCCTTCATGGCCTCCCTGACCTCGGGGGAGGTCATCTCCTGGATGACGTACTTCTGAATGGGTAATTCTTCAACCATGATCGTTCAGAGTATATCGGCCCCAGGAAATATAACGATAGGGGCGGGGGAACCAAACTGAACCAACTACGGAGCTATCAGCCTCCATACATCGCCCACCCCGCAACCACAAAGACATCGTCCGGTAAACCAACACCGGACCCTGACACGCAGAGAACAACCAGCCCCCTCAAGCAGAACACGAGCTGAACAGTAGCTGAACAGTACCCAACCAGAACCAGAACAAACCAGAAAAACACGCAGAAAACTGAAAGGAGACAGAAAAAACCGCCATTCAATATGCAACCAAAGTAGGGGTGGGGGTCACCTCACACGCTCCGACTGAAGTCCATGAGGGTGAAACACCGCACACCACCCACATGCACCCTCCCAATAACGTAGGAAGGTTTTTATGCGATATTCCAACCCATCATGATACATCTACAGAGGTACACGAAATGGGGTATTGCTTTGTCAACCCCCCAGCGGAGGGGGCGTAAATGGGGTATCGTTTTATTACCGCGTAGACCCAAGCGATTGAACAACGCCAGGAGCCTCTCCGGCGTCCGAGAACCAGCAAACAGGGTCCAGGCAGGGTACCGCATCACCAGGGAATGGGAGCTAGCCAAGCATGACTGAGATGACCGGCGCCAGGGCCCTCGTCAAGGCCCTCGAACGGGAGGGCACCAGGCACATCTTCGGCATCAGCGGCGGCTCATTGATCCCCATATGCGACGAGCTGCTGAACAGCGACATGAGGTTCATACTGGCGCGGCACGAGCAGGGCGCCGCACACATGGCCGACGGATACGCCCGCGTCCTCAACAAGGTGGGCGTCTGCATGGCCACCAGCGGGCCGGGGGCCACCAACCTGGTCACGGGCCTGGCGACGGCCCAGATCGACAGCAGCCCCGTGGTGGCCGTCACGGGCCAGGTGAACAGGGCCGTCATAGGCAGCGACGCGTTCCAGGAGTGCGACATCATAGGCGTCTCGGCCAGCGTCACCAAGTACAACATCCAGGCCATGTCGCCGGGGGAGATACCCGAGGCCGTGAAGAAGGCGTTCCACGTGGCCAACACGGGCCGCAAGGGCGCCGTGCTTGTTGACATACCCAAGGACTGCACCACCGAGTCGGCCGACATCACGTTCCCCGACCAGGTCACCTTCAGGGGCTACACGGTCAACGCGGCGCCCAGGCCTGAGGAGCTGGACTGGGCCGCCAGGATACTGGCAGGGGCCGAGAGGCCCATCATAATGGCGGGCGGCGGGGTCATCTCGGCAGGGGCCAGCGGCGAACTGGTGGAGCTCGCCGAGCTGCTCCTCGCCCCCACGGCCACCAGCCTCATGGGCAAGGGCGCCATACCGGGTGACCACCCCCTCAGCCTAGGGCTCTGCGGGATGCACGGCACCATGGAGGCCAACATGATGGTCCCCAAGTCGGACGTGCTCCTAGTCGTCGGAAGCAGGTTCAGCGACAGGACCACGGGCAAGATCAGCGAGTTCGCCCCCAACACCAAGGTTATCCACGTGGACATCGACCGCAGCGAGATCGACAAGAACGTGGAGACAATGACCAGGGTCGTGGGGGACGCCAAGCTGGCCCTCAGGGGCCTCCTGGACAGGGTGCGGGTCCTGAGGACGGCGAAGACAAGCCCCGAGTGGAGCAAACGCATCCACGAGTTCAGGTGCGACATGGGCGAGAACGGCGAGGAGAGGCCCCCCTACCTGAGGGCCCCCAAGGTCATCAGGGCGCTCCGCCAGGAGTTGCCCAGGGACGCCATAGTCACCACGGAGGTGGGCCAGAACCAAATGTGGGCGGCCCTCCACTACGACGCGTACCTGCCCCGCACCTTCTTCACCAGCGGCGGCCTGGGCACCATGGGGTGGGGGTTCCCCGCCTCCATCGGGGCTAAGGCGGCCAAGCCGGAGGTGCCCGTGGTGGACATAGCCGGGGACGGCAGCTTCGGGATGACCGAGAACGGGCTTGCCACGGCCGTGGAGGAGGAACTCCCCGTCGTGGTGGTGGTGCTCAACAACAACGTGCTGGGCATGGTGGCCCAGTGGCAGCGCCTCTTCTATGACCGCAGGTACTCGGCCGTGAAGCTGAAGGGGAACCCCGACTTCGTGAAGCTGGCCGGCGCCTACGGCGCCGAGGGCGTCAGGGTCGGCACCTACGACGAGTTCAGGGCCGCGGTCAGGAGGGCCCTTAAGGCGGACGTGCCCACCGTCATCGACGTGCCCATCGACCCTGAGGAGAATGTGATGCCCATGGTGCCCCCAGGCATGGGGCTCAAGGACACCCTGATGGAGGGGGCCTAGGTGCACACCGTCAGCTTCCTGGTGGAGAACCAGCCCGGCGTCCTCTTCAACGTGAGCAACCTGTTCAGGCGCCGCGGCTTCAACATCGACAGCATCACCGTTGGCGCCCTGGAGGACCCGCGGGTCAGCAGGATGACCATCACTGTGGACGCGGACCCCAAGACCCTCAACAACCTCCTGGACCAGCTGGACAAGATGGTGGAGGTCATAAGGGTCAAGCGCCTCGACCCGCTACGCACGGTGCGCCGCGAGATGCTGCTGGTAAAGCTCGGCACCAGGGACCCCATGGCCAGGGAGGACGCCCTGCGCTACATCAACGGGCAGCATGGTCTCGTCCTGGACATAGACGAGGAGCACATCATGGCCGAGGTGAGCGGCGAGCCCGAGGAGCTCGACCGGTTCCTGGGCAACGTCAAGAGCATCGGCATCGTGGAGATGTCGAGGTCAGGAGTCACCGCCCTGGAGAAGGGGCGGCTAACGCTTTAGGTGAACACAATGGTGAAGGTATACCACGACAAGGACATAGACGAGTCGGTACTGAAGGGGAAGACCGTGGCCGTCCTAGGCTACGGCAGCCAAGGTAGAGCCCAGGCCCTCAACCTGAGGGACAGCGGCACAAAAGTGTTGGTTGGGCTCAGGCCCGGCGGGAAGAGCTGGAAGAGGGCTCAGGAGGACGGGTTCAAACCCGTGAGCCACCTGGAGGCCGCCCAGAGGGGCGACGTGGTGCTCATGCTGATGCCCGACATGGCCCAGCCCAGCGTCTACAAGGAGGAGGTCAGCCTGGCCATGAAGCCTGGGAAGGCCCTCCAGTTCGCACACGGCTTCAACATCCACTTCGGCGAGATCAAGCCCCCCAAGGACGTGGACGTCATAATGGTGGCCCCCAAGAGCCCGGGCCCCGAGATGAGGCGCCAGTACGAGGCAGGCTTCGGGGTCCCGGCCCTCGTCGCCGTCCACCAGGACGCCTCGGGCCACGCCCTGGAGAAGGCCCTGGCCGTGGCCAAGGCCCTGGGCAGCGGCCGAGCCGGCGTCATCGAGACCACATACAAGGATGAGACCGAGTCGGACCTCTTCGGCGAGCAGGCCGTCCTATGCGGAGGCGTGGACCAGCTCATCAGGCGCGGCTTCAAGGTGCTCACCGAGGCCGGGTACCCTCCCGAGCTGGCCTACTTCGAGGTCTGCAACGAGCTGAAGCTCATCGTGGACCTCATATACAAGAGCGGCCTGGGTGGCATGTACAGGGCCGTCAGCGATACGGCCAAGTGGGGCGGCATGAGTGTCGGCCCCATGATCGTGGACGACCACGTGGAGGACAACATGAGGCGTGCCTTGAAGGCCGTCCGGGACGGCAGCTTCGCCAAGGCGTGGATCGCCGAGAGCAAGGCGGGGGCCAAGAGGTTCGAGAAGCTGTTCGCCGAGTGCGACGCCTTGGAGATAGAGAAGGTGGGGCGGCAGGTCCGCAGGATGAGCGGCCTGGAGAAGTAGCTCCCCGAACCCCTTTTTTAAGCATCAATCGCCCCATTCATCGGCTCAGCATCTTGGGCAGCTGGGCTATGCTGTCGATTATCGCGTTGGGGCCCACCGTGGACAGCCTCTCCCGCGTGTGGGTGCCTGTCGTTATTCCTATGGTCCTGACGCCGGCCATGATGCCGGCCGTGAGGCCCACCGTGGTGTCGTCCACGAAGACCGCCCTCTCCGCGGGGACCCCCATCCTCTCCAGGGTCAGGTTGATCATGTCGGGGGCTGGCTTGGGGCTGGGCACGTCCATGAACCCCACTAGGAGGTCCAGGTGGCCCCTGACGCCCAGCTGGGTCAGGATGCGGTCAGCCTCGCTGGCGGTCTTGTTGGTGGCCAGGCTCTGCCTGAACCCCAATGCCCTCAGGGCGCCGAGGGTCTCGGCCACGCCGGGCAGCAGCCGGGTGCGCCCGGGGGCCTGCCCCTGGAAGTGGTGGATGTACCTGTCCCGCAGCTCCCAGGCCCGGCCGCGGTGCTCGGGCAGCAGCTCCTCGAGGATGTCCACGAGGCTGTACCCGATGCGAGTCGCCACATCCTCCGGGTTGAGGGTCGCCCCCACCTCCTGGAAGGTGAGCCTGAAGCTGTCTATTATCGCCTGGGTCGCGTCTATGAGGACCCCGTCCAGATCGTAGATCACCAGGTCGACCCCGTCGAGCACACCTTATCCGGGGCGACGGCCCCTTAAACAGATTGTGAACGATTATTAACCCCCGCCCACAATCCCATTGCATGTCCGGGTTTCTAGGAACCTACGCGCCCCTGTGGAGCGACGTGAACCTCACACTCCAGCTAGTGATCCTCGCCGCCCTTGGGGGCGGCGCCGTCATCGTGAAGCGTAAACAGCTTGCCCGGCACGGCTACGTGATGGCGGCCTGCGTCGCCCTGAACACTGTGTCCATCCTAATCGTGATGGTCCCTGTGGCCAGGGGCCTCATTGGGGGCCAGCAGCTGACCCAGCTCACGGGCTTGGCCACGCTGCACGCCGCCGCGGGGGTTGCCATCCAGGCGGCTGCCGTGTACCTCGTGGCCGTGTGGAGGTTCAGGAAACCCGGGCCCACCTGCCTCAGGTATAAGGGTTGGATGAGAGCCCTGGCCATGGTCTGGGCCGTGGAGGCCGCGCTGGGCGTCTTCATCTACGTCATGCTCTACGTCTAGTCCAGCTGGACTGTGATGGAGCCGCGGGCTGTGTGTATCGTCGTGAAGTTGTCCGAGGAGACGTTGTATGACACCAGCACCGTGTAGATGCCGCCAGGCAGGAGAGGTTTGTCCATGGCGTCGCCGCTGTCCATGGGTATCAGGAACTCGATGACCGTGCCCGTGGGCTCGGTGCCTGCGTAGGCCAGCACATCGTTTGTGCCTCCCAGAGACGTGTCCGGGCTGTGGGCGAAGTTGCTCACCCCGGACTCGTCGCTGATGAAGGTCGTCCCGGATGAGACGTAGCCGATGATGAAGTTGGCGCCCCTCATGGACTGGACGGGGTCGAAGCCGGCGGCGACCCAGCCGCTGCCACCTGACTCCAGCGCGACGTAGAGGTGGGTGGCGTTATTGCTCCAGCTCAGCCTCATGCCCGTGGAGGGGTCCTGGACGCTGTGCAGGTACTCGCCCGCGGACACGCTCCCATCCACCGTGGGGGCGGGGAACCGCGGTTCCGGCTCGGAGGCCGTCACCGTCAGGGTGTCCTGCCCCACATTGCCGGCACCATCCGTCACTGTGAGGGTGACCGTGTAGACGCCGGCCTCCCCGTAGCTGTGCGTCACCGTCGAGCCTGTCTTCGTCGAGCCGTCCCCGAGGCTCCACTCGAAGCTCGATACGACGCCGTCGTCCACAGACCCTCCCCCGTCCAGGGTGAAGCTCTCCCCCACAAGCATGGAGACGTCGGGCCCCGCGTCGGCCACGGGCGGCGTCGTGTCCAACAGCTCGGATGGCCTGCTCATGAGGGTGTAGGCCGCCGCAGCGACCACGAGAACGGCGGCCAAGGCAATGAATGTCTGAGGAGACCTGCTCATGGGGTGGAGTGGGGAAACCTTGAAGATAAAGGTGGGCTACCTGCCCTTCGGCAGGTTGTAGAGGACCCTGGCACGGGCCCTCTCAAGCTGCCTTATGGTGTGCCCCAGGTCCATCTTCGCAGGTTCACCCAGCCTGCAGAGCATCGGCCTCATCAGGCAGGCCATAAAGGGGATGCCCGAGGGGTCCATACTGGTGAAGCACGACAGGTTCCCCGACGGCGAGGCCATGTACCGCACCGAGCAGCCCAGGGGAGAGGTCTTCTACTACGGGAAGGGCGACGGCACCATACACCTGGAGCGGTGCAGGATCAGGACCCCCACGATACCCAACATACCGCCTCTCCTCAGGATGCTCATAGGCCACGAGGTGGCCGACATACCCACCATAGCCACAGCATCGACCCGTGGATAAGCTGAACGGAGCGCATCACCCAGGTGAAGGAGGCGGCCTAGATGCCCAGGTTCCTAGGAAGCATACGGGAGAACCTCCTCGGGAAGTCGGCGACGGTCAGGTACCCCTTCGAGAAGCCGCCGCTGCCCGAAGGCACCAGGGGGGGAGCTCAACTTCTACATGGTGAAGTGCGACCAGTGCCAGGACTGCGAGAGGACTTGTCCCTCGGCCGCCATAACCGTGCACGTGGAGGAGAAGACCTTCGAGTGGGAGCCCTTCAAGTGCATCTACTGCCACGCCTGCGTCCGCGCCTGCATGCACCGGGCCATCGAGCCCAAGGCCAACGTCTCCAGCCCCGGCTACAAGGTCGGGAAGAAGGCGTTCAAGGCCTAACCCCCGTTTTCACCGAACCTTTTCATTATCCTGCAGATGTCGAGGGTCAGCCACAGCTCCCGTTCGCGGGTCGCAGGGGTGTCCTTCTCAGCGTCTCCCGCCTTATAGCTGGTGCTCCACAGCCCATCGGGCCTCTGGTGCCCCACGAGCCAGCCCAGGGCCTCCCTGACGTCGGGGTCGTCCCCCCTGAACCCCATCCTCGACAGGCTGTCCAGGCCGGTGACGAGGTTGGGCCACCAGAACAGGAACCTGACCCAGTGGCCGGGGTCCTGGTACGAACTTTAAGCGTCAGGCTTAAAAAACCGGGTCTTGAGCAGTCTAGCCGCGTGGAGCGCCTCCTCCCGGCTGCTGTACCCGGGGTGGACCGCGAAGGCGCGTAGCACCATGTCGGTCCAGTTATGGCTGAAGGGCTTGGAGCGGTCCGGCTCGAGGGTTTCCCAGGGCCCCGAGGTTGCCCTGAGCCCGGTTATGCGGTCCAACCTGTGGGTGAGGAGGGGTATCGTCCAGCCTCCGTCGTCCTGCCTCATGGAGAGCAGCCACCTGAAGCCCCGGTGGATGCGGGGGTCCTCGCCGTAGCCGCAGAGTACGAGCACAGCCATGGTCTCCCCCGTGTAGTAGGTGGCGTACTGGTCTCCGATGAAGCCCCTGAAGTCGCCGCCCTGGGTCTGCCAGCCGAACAGGTACTCCGCGGCCCTAGCAGCGGCCTCGTGGCCTTGGGTGAGCTGGTACCTCCTCACCAGGGTCCTGAGCGCCTTGAAGGTCTCCAGCAGCGTCTTGTGCCTCGGGGGGTACCTGTCAGAGAGGCCCTGCGGCCCCCACGAGCCGTCGTCCCTCTGCTTCCTGAGAATCCTCTCGACCTCCGGCAGGCCCCACACCGCCTTCAGGGGGTCTGGGTCCTCGCCCAGGAGGTCGCGCCTCGCGAAGTAAGCCACGGCCTCGTTCCCAGACGCCATCAAGGCCCTCGACGGGTCGTGCTTCAACTCGCTGAGCCATGAGGCCAAGGCTGTCTCCCCGGTTCGTCTCCGCCCTCAACTTCGCTTAACGCCGATATGAACCCGACGCCTGGCTACTTGAACTGCTCCTTGTGGAGGTCTCCGCAAGCATGTCCAGGCGGGCCTCCAGCCTGGCCTGGGTCATCTCTATCTTCATCAACCCGTCCCTGAGTCCGTCAGCGATCTCCATGAGGGCCACGCTCATCTCCAGGGGCAGGTCCTCCTTCACCTTGTAGAACTCGCTCTAGCTCTTCTTGATGAGTATGAAGTTGCTGATCCTGTGGATGCCCTCGATCTAGGCGAAGCTCTGGATCTGCCTCTTCGCCTCGTCCAGCAGCGCCCTGTAGTCGCTGAACTTGAGGTCCTCCCAGGGGGTGTCAGTCAACTTGATCCACATGCACTCCGGTTCACGTCATTTTATAGGATTCCCCCGGCTAAAGGGACCCGTTTTAGCGTTTTCTCGCATTTTTCCCCGGAAAATATCAACAATGCACAGCCAGCCGTCTGTCGGTTTTCGATAAAATAGAAGTGCCCGAGTGTTCTCGTCGTGGAGACGAAGGTTTCCATCGAGCCAAAGCCCGTTGAACCCCTCTGAAGCCCGTCTCCGTTTCTCCGCGGCTGGTCGGTCATCCGCCTCTTAGGCCGTCTAGCCGCTCCCACTCGGGCAATTCTATACTGTTCGCCGATCTGATATAGGTGTGGTGTTGAGCACTGGCCGTAAATGGGCCTGGTATGAGCGCCCCCTTAGCCGCCCTTATTGCGTCAAACACGTAATAACGTCCCACTTATCTATGACAACCGATTCTTTAACTGCCCAGAGGCAAGCAGCGGCCGAGCCGGAGCCAGAGTTGTAACGTTCATACTATATTCCCCGGTGACTACCAGGCGGCTGCGAGGCCCTGGGCAACCTTTTCAACCCCGCGAGAGCCCTTAAACCCATGGAGCGCCTCACAAGGGCCAGGCTCACCAACATGGACAAGGTACTGTACCCGGAGCTGGGCCTCACCAAGGCCCAGGTCGTGGAGTACTACGTCAGGGTGGCCCAGAGGATGTTGCTCTTCCTCAGGGACCGGGCCCTGGTCAGGACCCGGTACCCGGACGGCGTCGGCGGAGAGGGCTTCTACGAGAAGGACGCCCCCAAGGGGACCCCGAAGTGGGTGAGGACCTTCACAAAGTTCAGCGTGAGCGCGGGGAAGGACACCGACTACGTGGTCTGCGGGGATCTGGACACCCTGGTCTGGCTGGCTAACCTGGCCGCCCTGGAGCTCCACATCCCCCTGTCCCGGGTGCCGCTGACCGACACGCCCGACCTGGTTCTCTTCGACCTGGACCCTGAGCCCCCCGCCGGGCTCGCGGAGGCCGCGCAGGCAGCGTTCCTGGTAAGGGAGGCCTTGGAGGACTTGGGCCTCAGGCCCTACGTGAAGAACTCTGGCAAGAAGGGCGTCCACGTCGTTGTGGCCGTGGAGCCCCTGTACGGGTTTAGGGAGACCAGCGGGTTCGTCCACGATGTGGGGGTGAGGCTGGCGCAGCGGAGCGATCTCGTGGTCTCCGAGAGGAGCCAGACCGGGGAGCCCGGCACAGTGCTGGTGGACTACCCACAGAACAGCGAGCGGGGCACCATGGTGGCCCCCTACAGCCTCAGGGCCGTGAGGGAGGCCACGGTGAGCACCCCGCTGGAGTGGGGTGAGCTGGCGTCCCTTCGCCCCTTCGGCCACAACGTCTACAACGTGCCCGACAGGCGTGGCGACCCATGGATGAGGCTGCTGGACGAGCCCTTCAGGCTCCCGAAGCTCTAGACCGAGCTCAGCATCAGCCCCGTGATGAACAAGGGAACCGAGGCTGCGAAGCCCAGCAGGATGACCTTTGACACATCGGCCCCGAACATGGTGGTGGGGAACAGGGGCGCGGCGGGGAACACAAGCTTGAAGCTGGTGAAGGTCCCCGCGGCCAGGGCAAGGGTGAACAGCTGCAGGCCGTAGCCGCTTCCAGTCGAGAGGGCCTTGGCCAGCGGTGACAGCATTATGAAGGCGGTGTCACAACACATTACAGGCAGCGCCAGTATGTAACCGGCTAATCCTGTAGCCACGGGGCTCCTGCCCCTGCCCACCCACCTGAGCACCGTCCTCGACACCACGTATGTGGCGCCCGTCTCCTCCATCACCTTACCCGTAATGGCGGCACTTACGATGATTATCGCTTTTTAACCCAGGACCTTGCTGAAGCCCTGGACCACCAGTTCGCTTAGCTGATCCCCAGGTATACCGTAGGCTACCCCCATGGCCACCGCCGTGAAGAACATGGAGAGGAAGGGGTGAGCCCTAGCCCTCGTAGTGAGTAGCACTATGCTAAGGATGCCCAACAGAAACACTAGAAGAGTGGTTAATCCATCCAAGCATGTTCGCCTCAGAAAAAATGGGTGACCTCAGCAGCACCTGCCTGGGACCACGATCTTCTTAGTCTCCCCGCAGCAGCAGGCCTCAGCCTCTTCCTCTGCCTCGCAGCAGGTCTTTCCCTCGTCCCCCGCGCAGCAGGGGGCTTCCTTCTTCTCGGACACGGTATCCACCGACACGGTATGGAATCTTAGGAAAGATAAACACTATTATTTATATTCTTAGGATAAAATGGAAAACATTATAAGATTCTTAGGTAGAGATACCCTCGATGGGCTTGGACGAAACAGACAGGACCATACTGAGGATGCTGAAGGAGGACGCCCGCGTCTCCCTGGCCCATATAAGCAGGGAGGTTGGCCTAAGCAGCCCAAGCATCAAGGACAGGATCGAGAAGATGGAGGCCGAGGGAGTCATCCTCGGCTACAGGCCCGTACTCGACTACGGCAAGCTGGGCCTGGGCCTCACCGGGTTCGTGGGGGTCAACCTGGACCCCCAGAGGTGCTGCGACGAGGACATCGTCCGCGACCTGAGGGCCGTGGAGGGCGTCGTGGAGGGCTGGTTCACAGACGGCGACGAGGACATGATGCTCATGGTGCGGGCCGCGGACCCCGCGTCCCTCATGGACACCGTGAACATGATCCGCAGCATCCCGGGCGTCTACAGGACCCGGACCGTGATAACCCTGGCTAACCCCATAGTGAGGGCCTAGTAAACCTCAATACGCACGGCGCGGCCCTTCTCCTATGAGGTTTAGGCTGCCTCCGTGGCTTGCGCTGCTGCTCTTAGCTCCCGTTATGGGTGAGCTGCTGTCGGGCTCCTCGCCCCCCGCTGAGTTTTTCCAGCCCTTCGGGTTCACAGTAATGACCGTGCTCTACGGCTGCGGGGCTCTGCTGTGCCGGGAGCTCAAGGTCCGGTGGAGGAAGGGCGTGGGAAGCCTCGTGCTTCTGGGATGCGCCTACGCCGTCGTGGAGGAGGGGCTCATGGTGGCCAGCTTCTTCAACCCTGACTGGGTGGACCTGGGCGCCCTCCACGGCTTCGGCAGGACCCTGGAGGTGAACTGGGTCTGGGCCGTGGAGCTCACCATCTACCACGCCTTCTTCAGCGTCACCACGCCAGTTCTGCTGGTGGAACTCATGTACCCAGACGAGAAGGCCGTGCCTTGGCTTAGCGGCAGGGGATTCAAGGTGGTCGCGGCGGCGCTCCTGCTCGACGTGTTCGGCGGCCTCGCGCTCTTCGGCGCGATGCTTCACTACTACCCGCCCGCCCCACAGTACCTGCTGTTCGTCGGCGTAGCCGCCTTCTTCGTGCGCGCCGCACGTAGGCTCCCCGGCGACTGGCTGAGGCGGGGTACGAGGCCCATGCGTAAGCCCCTGTACTACGCGGCGCTGAGCCTGGCCACAGCGCTGGTCAGCGTCCTCATCTTCGGCGCCCTGCCCAACGTCTCCACAGCCGCCTACATGCCCCTGGTGGTCTCGGCGTCAGGAGCGCTCTTGGTCTGGAGCGTGATCAGGTTCCTCAGAGGCTACGACTGGAGGAAGGCTAGGCGGAGCCACCTCCTGGGCCTGGTCTCAGGGCCGGTCCTGCTGCTCATCGCCACCACGCCCATCCAGGAGCTGGACGCTTCCCGGGTTGATGACACCTCGGGGATGATGTTGGTGGGCGCCGCCTTCCTCGTGCTGCTGGGGTACATTTGGCTCAGGGTCAGGGCCCGGGACACCCACCTATCAGGCCGCCCTGTAGAGGTTTGAGCGGCCGCGCCTCCCAGCCGGCTCCAGGAGCCCAGCCTTCCTGAGGCTGTAGACCATCTTCTGGGCTAAGCCGCTGCTCAGCTTGCTCTCCCGGGCCAGGTCCCCCGCCGTGAAGCCGGGGCGCAGAGCCTCGGGCACCAGCCCCAAGTAGTCGCGTGGATCTGTGAATACGCGGCTCTCCACGACGGAGAGGAGCCTCCGGTCCGCTATGCTCCACCTGCGGCGCCTCCAGCTCCCCCTCCCATCATCCGCCCATAGCTCCTCGGCGTCCACCATCACCACCTCCAGCTCCAGGCCCGGGCAGACGATGAGCTCAGGGGTGTGGACGAGCTCGTAGAAGACCTCCTCGAGCCTGCCCCTTTTAGGCGACCGCCGCCTGGACACCTGCCTACCTTGGTGGTCTACCCTGACGATCCACTTGTTCAGGGGCACCGGGTGGACCAGCAGGACCCTGTGGCTCCTCAGCAGGTCGTGGAGCTTCTGCCTGATGGCGCCGAAGTTACCCGTCTGCACCTCGACAAGGACGTCGCCCCTGACGACGTCCACTATGTAGCCGTTCACGGTCGCCTCCACCCCGTCGCCCTCACCCGCGTAGAGGTCCTTGAGCTGGTTGTGGAGGCTCTGCTCGGGCACACCCATGGAAACGCCCATACAGCTATAAATCCTAGGGGCGACGCTCAAACATGGCCACCAAACCCGTGCTGGCCCTAGAAATGGTTTCTGGGCTGCTCTAGGGCGCGCGGGGTTCAACTAAACCATTAAGACTAAGGTTTCCCTGTGGATCACCGGTGAATACTTTGAGCGAACTTCAGGCTGAGCCCTCCGCTAGGAGCATCTGGAGCGGCAGGGTCAGCATCGGCCTCGTCAACGTCCCGGTGAAGCTGTACACGATGATCAAGGACAAGAGCTTCAGCTTCAGGTTCGTCCGCAGGGGCGACGCGTGCCCCCTCAAGTACGAGCGCGTGTGCACTCTCGACAACGAGGTGGTGCCCTGGGGCGACGTGGGCCGCGCCGTGGAGGTGCGGAAGGGCGAGTACGTTGTCTTCACCGACGAGGAGCTGAAGGCTCTCCGACCCGAGAGCACCAGGAAGATAGCCATAGACAGGTTCGTTCCCCTGGGCCAGGTGGACCGCGTCTTCTACGACACCAGCTACATAGTGGCCCCTGACAAGGCCGAGGACAGCTACGGGCTGCTGCTCAAGGCGTTCCAGAAGAGAGGCGTCGCGGGGGTCGGAAGGTTCACCCTCCGCACCAAGGAGTACCCCGTCGTCATATACCCGTACCGCGAAGCCCTGGTCCTCACCACCCTAAGGTACAGCGACGAGGTGGTGGACCCCCATGCCATCAAGGAGGTCCAGGAAGCTAAGGAGCCGTCGAAGGCGGAGCTGGACATGGCCCTCAAGATCATGGACAACCTGACCGGAGAGTTCGACATCAAGGAGTACAGGGACACGTTCACCGACGAGGTGCAGAAGCTCGTGGAGAAGAAGATCAGAGGCGAGATCATCAAGGTCGAGGAGCCCCAGGCCGAGGAGGTCCGCGGCCTCATGCAGGCCCTCCAGGAGACCCTGGCCCAGATGCAGCGGTCATGAACGCCTACAGCCCCATGATGGCTCTACCCGCGGAGAGACCCTTCGACGACCCCGGCTGGGTCTTCGAGGTCAAGTGGGACGGCATAAGGGCCATAGCCTACGTGGGTGAGACCCTCAGCGTCCGCAGCCGCGGCGACAAGGAGCTCCTGGGCAGCTTCCCCGAGCTGGAGGAGCTCAGGCAGCTGGCATCAGACGCGGTACTTGACGGCGAGATCATAGTGCTGAGGGACGGCCGCCCCAATTTCAGGGCCGCGGCCCAGAGGAACCAGCTCACCAACCCCGCTGAGGTCGAGGAGGCCAGGGCCAGGAGCCCCGCCACATTCGTCGTCTTCGATATCCTGGAGAAGGATGGGGTCAGCCTCATAGACAGTACCCTGAAGACGCGGCTCCAGGAGCTGAGGAAGGCGCTCAGGCAGGGCAGGTACGTGGTGGTGAGCGCGCCCGTGGAGGAGCACGGCGTCGACTACTACGAGGCCGCGGTCAAGCGTGGCCTGGAGGGCGTGGTGGCCAAGAGGCTCAGCAGCACCTACCAGCCCGGGTCCAGGAGCAGCGACTGGCTCAAGATCAAGCGGGTGAAGAGCTGCGACTGTGTCGTGTTCGGTTACACGCCTGGGGAGGGAGCACGCGCCGACACCTTCGGGGCCCTGCTCCTCGGCCTCTACGACGAGGGACGGCCCGTCTATGTGGGACGCGTCGGCACCGGGTTCACGGACCCCGACCTCAAGGACGTAAGGGCCACCCTGGACGGCCTTAAGGTCGGTGATCCCTGGTTCAGCGACCCCGACATACCCCCCGGCTCCACGTGGGTCAGGCCCAGGCTGGTCGCCGTTGTAGGATACCAAGAGGCCACCAGGGACCTGCGGCTGAGGGGGCCCCGGTTCATGGGTTTCAGGGACGACAAGCCCCCCGAGCTGTGCAGCCTCTCCCAAATCAGGCCCCTTCGCCTGGATGAGTACTACGCCAAGAGGGACTTCGCGGCTACCCCTGAGCCGGCCGGAGGCCATACGCCTGGGGCGGGCAACAGCTTCGTGGTCCAGGAGCATCATAGCAGGCGCGCCCACTGGGACCTCAGGCTGGAGAAGGACGGGGTCCTGGCGAGCTGGGCCGTGCCCAAGGGGGTGCCCCTGGAGCCGGGCGAGAGGAGGCTGGCGGTCCGGACCGAGGACCACCCCCTGGAGTACGGCGGCTTCGAGGGGGTCATTCCCAGGGGCCAGTACGGGGCCGGCAATGTGGAGATATGGGACCGCGGCTTCTACGTGCCCGTCAGGTGGCTGGACGACAAGGTCGAGGTGGTCCTGGCAGGCGGGCGCCTCAAGGGCCGATACGAGCTGGTCCGGACGGACAGAGACCGGGGAGAGTGGCTCCTGTTCAAGAAGCCCTAGCGGGGCAGCGGCTCCCTCAATCCTCAGATACAATTTAAACCTAGCGCATCCTAGATCAAGTTGTATGGCCGGGGCGCTCTACGCGGGCTCCATGGGCTGGAGCTACGGGTTCTGGGGCATCTACAGCGGCCTCAAGCCGGGCCAGTACCTGGCCGAGTACGCGCGCCGCTTCAACAGCGTGGAGATCAACAACAGCTTCTATAGGATACCCTCTGAGTCCACCGCGGCGTCATGGGCGTCCCAGGCACCCGATGGGTTCAGGTTCGCGGCCAAGTTCCCCAGGTCCGTCAGCCACAGCCCAGGCCTCAGGTTCGAGGAGGGCAAGCTGTACGCGTTCCTTCACAACGTGAAGGCATTGGGCCCCAAGAGGGGGCCTCTGCTGGTCCAGCTGCCCCCGACCCTAAGGCCTGGTAAGGCGGAGGGCTTCAAGGCTCTCCTGGATGCGCTCCCCCGGGGAGGCCTTTATGCCGTGGAGTTCAGGCACAGGGACTGGTTCACGCCCGAGACTCACGCCCTGCTCAGGGATAGCGGGGTGGCTCTTGTGCAGCAGTCTCACCCCTGGCTGCCCGAGGCCAACGAGGTTACCGCTGGCTTCGTCTACGTCAGGTTCGAGGGCGACCGCAGGAAGGTGAGCGGCGAGGCCGGGGCCGTGGAGGTGGACCGCTCCGTGGACACGGGCAGATGGGCTGGGAGGATCAGGGGCTACCTCGACGGGGGCCTGGACGTGTACGCCTACTTCAGCAAGTATTACTCGGGGTACCCGCCCCACGACGTGGCCCAGCTGGTGGAGCTAATCAGCCGAGGCCTCTGAGGAACGCGGCGAGCTCAGCGGGCTCGAAGAGCCCCACGTGGGCACGCAGGATGGCCCCATCAGCGTCTATTAGGAAGTCGGCGGGGCTCTGCGTCTCCCGGCCCTCGTAGGGGCCGTGCACCTTCCCTGCGCGCCTCGCCTCCCCCGCCCTCCTGAGCATCTGCAGTAGGGTCCCGGGCCCCATGGCGCCCACGCCGTAGGCGTCGTAGACCAGGTACCGCCCGTCCTCCCGGGGCACAGGCACTACCGGGAAGTCCACTCCCAGGCCGCTGATGTACTGGCGGGCCGAGTCCGGCCTCGACTGGACCATGTAGACGACGTCGATACCCGTCTCCCCCCTGAACCTGATGAGCTGGTCGAAGTCATACTGGCAGACGGGGCACCCGAAGTACCTCCCGAAGACGAGGAGCAGCCTGCGGCCCCGGTAGTCGCCCAGCGACACCCTGCCCATGTTCACCGAGTCCAGGGTGAACTCCGGGGCCGGGTCGCCGGGCCTAAGCCTAGCCATGAACAATCTGCTGCCCTGGGTTACTTAGAGGTTGCGCGGCGCCACAGTTATCAGCCCAAGGCCCGATATTCAAGGCATGTCTTCCAGGAGGCTCGGGGTGGGGTTCATCGGGGCCGGGTTCATAGCCCGGTTCATGGCGTCCAGCTGGACGGGCGTCAGGGACGCCGACATAGCCGCGGTGTACAGCCGCAGTGAGAGAGGGGCCGCGGAGCTGGCGGCCCACGTGGAGGGCCTGGGTATGCCCCGACCCAGAGCCTACACAGACCTCCACGAGATGCTTGCGGACAGGGCCGTCGAGGCCGCCTGGGTGATGACCCCCAACTACGCGAGGGTTGAGGCCGTCCATGCGGTCGCCGAGGAGGCTAGGCAAGGCCGCACCGACTTGATGGGCATCGCCTGCGAGAAGCCCCTGGCCCGGACCCTGGACGAGGCCGAGGAGGCTGTGAGGCTCCTGGACGGCACCGGGCTCCTCCACGGGTACCTGGAGAACCAGGTCTTTGCCCCCAGTGTCGTTAAGGGCAGGGACGCGGTGTGGAGGCACGGCGCACGCTCCGCAGGCCGCCCTTACCTGGCCAGGGCCGCTGAGGAGCACGGCGGCCCCCACAACGCCTGGTTCTGGGACCCCCGGCTCTCGGGAGGCGGCGTCCTACTGGACATGAGCTGCCACAGCCTGGAGGCGTGCAGGTTCCTCCTCGCGGACCCCGGCAAGCCCAAGGAGGGCCTCAGACCCGTCAGCGTCCAGGCCCAGATAGCGTCCCTCAAGTGGACCAGGGAACCCTACCTAACCCAGCTCAGGGAGAGGTACGGCGTCGACTACAGAGTGGCCCCCGCCGAGGACTACGCGTCCGTCAGCGTCCTCTATGAGGACGACGATGGCCAGCGGGTGCTCTCGGAGGCAAGGACCAGCTGGAACTACGTGGGCCCCGGCCTACGCCTCAGCTTGGAGGCCCTGGGCCCGGAGTACAGCCTCTCCATGAACAGCCTGAACCAGGAGCTGAGCGTCTTCTTCAGCCGCAACGTACGGGTCCCCGCCTCCGAGGAGTTCTTGGAGAAGCAGGCCGCGGAGCAGGGCCTCATACCGGTGGTGCCCGACGAGGCCGTGGCCTACGGGTACCAGCACGAGAATAGGCACATGGTCCGCTGCTTCCTGGAGGGCAGGATGCCTGAGGAGAACTGGGGGGACGGGCTCCTCGTCACAGGGCTGATGATGGCCGCGTACAAGTCGGCCGAGGAGGGGAGGACCATAGGGTACGACCCTGGCTCCCTCAGGGGGTTCACCCCGGCTGTGGCCCGGGGGGCCTGGGTCCCCTAGCCCTCTGGTGCGGCGGCGAACCTGGGGGCCTTCTCGCCCTCGCTGGGTTCCTTGATGAACAGCATGATCATGGTGGTGGTGAGCAGGCCCAGGGCAGCATTCACGAAGAAGGGTATCCCGTACCCCGGCACCTGGAGCCCCACGACGTCGAAGGTGGCAGCCCTATAGGTGTCGTAGACCCAGGTGCCTATTATGGGGCCGATGACGCTTCCCGCCGTGAATCCGGCGCCGAAGAGCCCGAACATCCTGCCCCGGGACTCGGGAGGCACCAGGTCCGCGCGGAGGGCCCTGAAGGCCGGCATGCTGGTGTTGAACCCCAGGCTCCTTATGCTCACCACGACGCCCGCCTGAGTGATGTTGGTCGTGAAGGGTAGAAGGGCGTCTGCCAGCCTGGAGGTATAGTTGCCCAGCGCTATGAGGGGCTTCCGGCCCACCCTGTCGCTCATCCTCCCAGCTAGGTAGCTGGCGAAGAGCCCGATGAAACCGCTGACGCTTATAATGGCGCCGATGCCCACCGCGTCCATGCCGAACCGGTCCGAGTAGAAGAGGACCATGATGGGTATGATGAACCCCATGCCGACGCCGTTGATGAAGCTGTTCACCATGATTATCTTCAAGGGGTTCGTCCACACTACCTTGGGCCCCATCTGGGCCCCGCCAGCCCTCAAGGGGGTGCGCCTCTCGGGCTCAGCGACCTTCAGGTAGACCACCGCGAGGGCCACCAGGGCCAGCAGCGAGTCCACGAAGTAGGGGATCCTGTAGCTGGTGAGCAGCGTGAGCCCCTCGACCACGGCGAGCCACTGGATGCCGCCGCCGAAGAGGGGGCCCAGGTTGTAGCCCACCATGTTCATGGACATTATGAATCCCGACGCCTCGCCCCTCTGCCTCGGCTCCACCAAGTCCATGAGCAGCGTTTCCGAGGCCAGCATGGCGCCGCTGGATACGGCGCCGTTCAGCACCCTTATCAGGAGCAGCCACTCCCAGCTGGGCACCAGCCCTGTTAGGGTCCCGAGGACAACATCGGCTGCCAGCCCGTACATCATGACCCGCTTACGCCCGTAAGCGTCCACGATTGCCCCCATCCGGGGGGACAGCAGCGCGAAGGCCACCATGAAGCTGCTGGTGAACAGCCCCACACTGGCCACCGTGGCGCCGAGCCCGATTACGTAGTTGGGGAAGAAGGATATGGGCAGCGCCACAGCCAGAGACTCTATCAGTTGGACCGCCCCCAGAATCAGTATGGCGCCGCCGAGTCTACTGCTCAAAGCATCAACCCCGAGACTACTAAACTGCGGAGCCTCCTCATATAAACCCTAGAGAGCGTCCTCAAGGGCCGCTGTGAGGGCTAGGTGGTCAAGGGCGGTGAACGCGACGAGAAGCACCTCGCCGTGCCACCCCGTCTCACCGATGAACTCCCTGATAGCGTGGATGGCGACCCTGGAAGCCTCCTTCACCGGGTACCCGTAGGCTCCTGTGCTGATACAGGGGAACGCGACCGACCTCAAGTCCATCCCGGCCGCCAGCCTCATACAGCTCCTGTACGCCCTGCCGAGGGTCTCGGCCTCGCTACTCCCGCCGCCCCTCCAGATAGGCCCAACCGTGTGGATCACATGCCTCGCCCTCAGCGCCCCGCCAGTGGTCGCGACGGCCTCCCCCAAGGGAAGCCCACCCGGGTACATGGTTCGCCTGATCTCCATACACTCGGCGAGGATCGCGGAGCCCCCCGCCCTGTGGATGGCCCCGTCGACGCCTCCGCCGCCCATGAGGCTCGGGTTGGCCGCGTTGACGACAGCGTCCACATCTAGCTCCGTGATGTCCCCCTGTACCACCCTAATCATACACGTGCCCTATCCATGATGACTGTATACGTTTATATGGTCCTTTCCCGTTGCCGTCCAGTATGATCGGTCTGCACCTCATGGTTGACGGGACCGTCACCGGGCCAGTTGGCAGGGACACCGTGGAGCGAATAATCAGTGAGATGCCCGGCCTCATAGGCATGAGAATTCTCACAGGCCCCCACGTAGTGGAGGGGGTCCCCGAGAACCCGGGCTGGACGGGGTTCGTCGTCATCGACAAGAGCCACATAAGCGTCCACACCTTCACTGAGACCAGCACCGTGTCCATCGACGTCTACAGCTGCAAGCGGTTCGACGCTGAGGCGGCCGTCGCCTACCTACGGGGCGCCATTCCCTTCGGGGAGATGACGAAACGGGTCCTCATCCGCGGTGTCGCGGGGCTATGAGCCGGAGTCCGCGGGCCAATCAAACGTTTATTACCCATGGTTCCCACGCCCATACTGATTAATATGTCAGTGGCTGAACGACTCAGGATGCTCTCCGACCTAGAGGAAAAGTACGCGGTGGAGCTCGGGAAGGAGTACAGGGGCTACGGGAACGAGATCGTCCGGCGGCTCATCGAGTCCATCATGGTGGACAGCAGGAAGCACGCCGGCCTCTACATGACCGCTGCACACATTGCGGAGGGTAAAAGCCTCAGCATCATGGACCTGAAGTTCGAGGAACTGGAGAAGAGCCTCAGGCTCCACATCGAGAAGGAGCAGGAGATGATCGACGCCGCCAAGGCGCTCATGGAGGAGGTGAAGGATGTCCGCATAAGGAAGATACTCGCTTGGATCTACGAGGACGAGCTCCTCCACCACCCCATGATGACGGTGCTCCTGGACGTCGTCCTCAAGCGGGAGACGATAACCGAGCAGGACGTCTGGGACATGGTGTTCAGGGACCTGCCCACCCACGGCCACGCCCCGGACCCCTACGTGGGCATCCTATACGGGTAGACTAGTCGGTGGCTCGCCGGGCCCCCACCGCGCCCGTCCTCAGGGCATTTTTTGCGTACCCCGTTGGTGCCTAGGGGCGCACTCCCTCCAATTAGGTAAAAAACCGTTTTATTCAAAAATAAATAAGGTTTTTAAGGTAAAAAGTGCTGGATTTCCTTAGAAT
>Ga0154711_133_pt1 | contig 29840 bp, 33 predicted proteins | sample Rifle2008BG13ft_FD_105571 | JGI IMG/M metagenome (GOLD analysis project Ga0154711, IMG submission 105571) | Candidatus Bathyarchaeota archaeon RBG_13_60_20 | reverse complement strand
GTGGCTGAGAAACGCGGCGGCGTTATCAAGGTTGCTCAGGAAGCTTCAAGGAAAACCAGCAACAGTTATAGGAGCTCGGACGGGGTAAAAGATCACGCGCGGGGGACTGATGTGAGCTCGGAGCAGATGCGGGAAGCCAGGAGAGACGTGGACGCCGCCATAAGCGTATGGCGCGGCGTCATCGAGGAGCTGCTCAACGACAGGGTCGAGTACGCCATCCTCAAGGGCTCGGCCTCCAAGCCTTGGGACTCTCCCGTCGACTATGTCCCAGTCGTCAGCGACTTGGACATCCATATGGCCACCAGGTGCGGTGGGCCCCTTTTCCCCCTGAGCCGTGAGGGGTTCCTACGCTCCCTTGAAGCGACGCGAATCATAGAGGAGAGGTTCCTGGAGCTGCGGCCAAGGCACATCCACATCCCCCGGTCCCAGGTCGTGGTGATGAAGGAGGAGCACGCCGACTGGCTCCCTGAGGCGCCCGGCGAGGTATCAGCCCTCTACGGAGAGGTGCCCCTCAAGCCCCCCGAGCCCACGGAGCGCCTCAGGGCCAGGGACCTGGCTGAGCTCAAGAGCCTAGGCCCCTTACTGGACAGGCTGCCCGAGCAGGTCATTGACAGGATCGACCTGGAGTACTACAGGGTGCTCAGGATGGTCTGTTACGTGGTCTCGCCGTCGCCGGTGCGGGTGCTCAGCCAGATGCACCCAGACCCCAAGCACCTGTGGGCCCTCAACAGGACGGGCGTCATACGGGAGCTGAAGCGGTACGGCTTCGGCGAGCTGGCCGACGCCTACGTGGACTACTACATGGCCGGGTGGGCGGCGTTCACGGGCGGCTTCAGGGACAACGAGGCTATGAGGTGCCTCCTCGCCAGGGCCTACACGGTCCTGGAGCTCTCGCACCGGGCGGTCCAAGAGGTGTCCGCGTGAGGTACGTCCACACGAACCTGGTGGCCCGCGACTGGAGGCGGTTGGCCGCCTTCTACGTTGAGGCGTTCGGCTGCGTCCCTATGCCGCCTGAGCGGGACCTCTCTGGGGCCTGGCTGGACAGGGCGACGGGCGTCGAGGGGGCTCGCATAAGGGGGGTGCACCTGAGGCTTCCCGGGTACGGAGACGGCGGCCCCACTCTGGAGGTCTTCCAGTACAAGCCCGAGGAAGAGGCTGAGGCGCCTGCGCCCAACCGCCCCGGCCTCGGGCACCTGGCCTTCGCCGTCGAGGACGTGGAGGCCACGATAATGAGGGTGCAGGAGCTGGGCGGGGGTGCCCTAGGCGAGACCGTGGAGGTGGGCATCCCGGGTGTCGGTGGCCTCCGGTTCGCGTACCTCACGGACCCGGAGGGCAACATCGTAGAGGTTCAGCGGCGGGTCAGCGAGTCCTCCTCTTGAGGATGGCTATCTGTCCGGCGTGGTACAGGTTGTGGTGCACGGCGCCGTGGAGCATCTGCCTGTACGTGTAGCTGGCCCCGCCAACCGTCTCCTCCAGGTCCTCGTTCTTCCAGGTGGCCAGCTCGTCCACAAGCATATTCACGGTGGCCCCCAGCCTCTCGACCGACTGCCTCCACTGGGCCTCCCCGCTGCCCATCCGGGGCCAGTCCATTACCTTCTCCGGCCGGGGTATCTCCCTGGCCTTCAACGCCTTGTGGACCTCCTCCACCCAGAAGGCCATGTGGTCCACCAGCTCCCAGATCGTGTGCCTCTCCCCCAGGGGCCTGGCCTCCGCCTGCCCCGCGTCTATCCCCTCCAGGGTCCTCATGACGCTGGGCCCGTGCCAGCTGTCCCCGCTGAAGGTGGTCTTGATCTGGTCCATGAGGAACTTGACCTCGTTCAACGCGCATCAATGAGCCCTAGGGAACCATGCTATTTATCCGTGAAGCTCCGCTGCCTCTCGGTCTAACGCTTAAAGCTGGCCGCTGCCATGATTCAAGCGTGACTTGGTTTGATCCCGAAGCGTAGACTGGGCAGGACCGGGGCGAAGGTCTCCGTCATAACGCTGGGCGGCTGCGGCGTGGGCAGGCTCACCCAGGAGGAGGCCGACGTGCACATCAAGGCGGCCTTCGACGCTGGCGTCAACATGCTGGACCTGGCCCCCACCTACGGGGACAGCGAGCTCAGGCTCGCCCCCTGGATGAGGACACACCGGGGCAGGGTGTTCCTCGCCGAGAAGACCACCCAGCGCACCAGGGAGGGTGCGGCCACGGAGCTCCACAGTAGCCTCGACCGCCTCGGCGTCAGGAGCCTCGATCTCTACCAGATGCACAGCCTCAAGACCCTGGAAGACGTGGACCAGGCCTTGGGCCCCGGCGGCGCCATCGAGGCGTTCCGGGAGGCCAGGGAGACCGGCCTCGTCAAGCACCTGGGCATCACCGGCCACCAGGACATGAGGGCCAACCTGGAGGCACTGAAGCTGTTCGACTTTGACACGGTGCTGCTGCCCGTGAGCCTCTGCAGCGCCGTCGCGTGGCATCCGGCCAACGACTTCAGGCCCCTGCTCAGGTACGCCCTGGACCACGACCTCGGTGTGACCGCCATCAAGGCCGCATGCAAGGGCCGCTGGAAGGGCGAGCGCAGGTATGGGACCTGGTACGAACCCTCGGACAACCAGCACGACATCACCCTCGGCGTCCGCTACACCCTCAGCCAGGACGGCGTCACCACCTACAGCCTCCCCTGCGAGACCAGGCTCTGGGGCATGGTGCTCAAGGCAGGCGAGGAGTACACGCCCATGACGCCGGAGGAGCAGGAGGAAGCCATCACTTACGCAAGGGGCCAGGGCTTCACGCCCCTATTCCCCGAATGAACAATCCCTCACGCATCTTACTACAGCAGTAAGAAGCGTTTTTCCAGCACAACGCTCGGCAACCCGAATAGCGGATACATCCATGTGAATATGTATGACGCTGAACTACCAGGAAGGGGCCGAGAAGTACTACGACCTCTTCGGCGAGTAGGATGACACCTACACTGACTCTATTCTGATGGGCTTGGCGCCCTCCCAGAGCACCCGCTCACCCAACTCAACGAGCCTGTCCGCACCCTTAACTATGGTAGCGAAGTGGCTGCCCGGCAGCGTCCCGACCTTGCTTGAGAAGCATGCCGACCCGTACGGGATCAGGATCTCCTTCTCGCTGACGCCTCCCGGGTAGTAGAGTAGCTCGCCGCGCCCCGGGTGGCTGGTATGGTTCTCCAGGGGAGCCTCGACACCGTAGGGGTCCATCTGCAGCCACACGGCCTCGCCGCTCCACCTGGCCTGTATAACCCTGCCCGTGACAGGCATGACGCTCATAAGCCTCTCGCATGTTATGGGGGCACGGTCCCGGTGAAGTGCCGCCTTGAATACGTAGTCGCCGATGGTGATCCGAATGGACATACAGAGTAGGAATAACCCCGATGAAGTGAAAAAGGTTAGTAGGGGTCCTCCACGACCCTGTGCTTCAGCACCCCCATGGGCTGAATCTCGCACTCCAGGACGTCCCCCACGTTGAGGAACCCGTCCGGCCAGCTGTGGGCCACCCCCGCCACGGTGCCGGTGGCTATCACGTCCCCGGGCATCAGCGTGGTCCCGTTGCTTAGGTACTCTACCAGCCGGGGTATCCTGATGATCATGTGGTCCAGGGTGTTGTTCTGCCTGGTCTGGCCGTTCACCCTGGTCTGGAGCCGCAGCGGAGGATCATAGGGGTCCTGCACCTCGTCCCTGGTGACTATGCAGGGGCCCATAGGGGCCGCGTTGTCCATGCCCTTCCCCTTGGTCCAGTTTATGTCCGTCTTGAAGAGCCTGAAGTCCACGTCCTGGGGGAACCCCTGGTCCCTGAAGCTGACGTCTATGAGCACCGTGTACCCGGCTATATGCTCGTAGGCCCTCGCCTTGGGGATGTACTTGCCCTTCTTGCCTATGACCACGGCCAGCTCGCACTCGTAGTCCAGCCTCTCGGTGGCCCTGTGCTTGATCACCGGGTCGTTGGGGCCCACCACGAGGCTGGGCTGCTTCTGGAACACGTCCGGCACGTCCAGCTTCAATCCCTTAAGCCTGTCGATCTCCCGCTGCCTCTCCGAGGGGTCCTTGATGCGCTCCGTGGCGTGGTCGTAGAAGTTCACCGCGACGCAGTACAGCTTACCCGGCCTAGGCACAGGCGCCAGCAGCCTAGCCTCATTCAGCGTGAGCACCAGCTTCTCCCCGTCCAGGCCCCTCCTGCCCGGGTTCTTGACGGCGTACTCCATGGCTCTCCTAGCCACGGCCATGGACTCTTCGCCCCCCTCCAAGAGCCCCACCATGCCGCGCGGGACGAGGGCGTCGGCGGCCCGTCGGGCCTGCTCGGGCTCCTTCTCCTCAGACAGGAGCAAGCCGTAGGACGAGTTGAGGTCGATCACCCTCTCACCGATTAGGGCGCCCACACGGTCCTCCGTGTGCACCCTGAAAGACACGAGCTTCATGCCGAATAATCTGATGCACGGCTATAAAACATGGAGGCTGCTAACCCGCCACGGGGTAACCTGCGCTCACCCAGGCGGTGATGCCCTCGCTCATGTGGTACACCCTGTCTAACCCAGCTGCCTTCATCACCTGAACCGCGACGCTGCTCCTGTTACCCGTCCTGCAGTACACCAGGTACTCGGAGGACGGGTCCAACTCGCCCAGCCTCTCCTCGATCTCCTGGACAGGTATGTTTACGGCCCCGGGGATGTGGCCTTCTTCGTACTCGGCCGCGGTCCTCACGTCCAGGATCACGAGGTTGGGCCTATCCTGGATGAGGCTCCAACCCTGCTCCACGGAGACGTCTCCGTAGGGCGCGTCGTCCCTCGCCATGAGAACGTAGGCGGCGGAGGCGACGAGCACAGCGGCGACGACCATTAACGGTCTTACCCTTCCCAACGCGTCCATCAATGGTTACGGTGAACGGCAGGCTATGAACCTACGTCTTCCCGCTGTTGGGCCAGCGTACCGGCCTCCAGCTGGGCCGCGCCCTGCGTCGGCTCACGATCCACGGGCTGCGGCAGCTTAACCGTGAAGGTGGTCCCCTCCCCCACCCTAGACTCGACCTCGATGGACCCGCCGTGGGCCTCCACCGCCCTTTTGCAGTACGCCAGACCCAGCCCAAGGCCCCTCTTCTTGGTGGTCTTGAAGGTCTGGAAAAGGTAGGGGCGAAACTCCTCCGGTATCCCGACGCCCGTGTCCCGGACCTCTATGACCAGCGCGCCGGCCTCCCTCCGGACCCTAACCGTGACGACGCCGGGGCCCGCCACGGCCTCACATGCGTTCCTGATGAGGTTGTCCAGGACCCTCCTGACCTTCGTGGGGTCAACCCGGGCGAAGTACGATCCTTCCCCCAGCTCCACGCGTAGGTCGACGCCTGGCGGGGGATGAGCATCGCCCAGGGCCTGCCTCACGATCTCCCCGATGTCCACCGTCTCGAAGTCGAGCAGCGTGTCCCTGGTGACGTTCCTGAGGTCCTCGAGTATCCTGACGGCGTACTGGACTGAGTTCCTTATCGTGTCCAGGAGCTCGCCACTCCTCTCGGGGCTCTTCTGCAGCAGGTAGACCGCATTGTTGATATTCTGCAGAGGCCCCCTCAGGTCGTGGCCCACCATGGACGCCACCTGGCTGACCGCGATGGTGCGCTCCGCGTCTATGAGGAGCCTGTTCCTCTCGTTCACGGTTTCCTCCAACTGCTTGCTGTAGAGCTTAAGGTCCCTGACCATCTGCTCCAGCCTCTGAGTGTACCCCAGGAGGCCCCGCTCCACCAGCTTCTGCTCCGTGACGTCCGTGAGCTTCCCGTCGAAGTAGGAGGCCCCCTCCATGTCGTACCTCTTGGTGGCCCTGTCCCTCACCCATATCAGGGAGCCGTCCCTCCTCTGCACTCTGTACTCCACGTCGTAGGGTGCGCCTCCCTCCAGGTAGGCCGCCATGGCCTCGGCCACCCTGCCCCTGTCCTCGTGGTAGAGAAGGCTCCGCCAGAAGCCGGGATCAGGCTTGGCGACCTCCTCGGCCGAGTAGCCCACCAACCTGCTGACGTTGGGGCTGACGAAGACTAACCCGCCCTCGCTGTCGGCTATGTAGAACGTGTCGGGCATGTACTCGACCAGGAGCTGGAGGCTGCGCTCCTTCTCTTCGAGCTCTCTCCCCAGCCTGCTGGCCTCCGATATGTCCGAGGCTATGATGCCCAGGCCCTCGCCGACCCTGAAGAGCCTGAGGGAGATGTGCCTAGCCTCGTCGCTGCTGTGCGGGACGATGTCCTCGTAGGTGTAGGGCTCGCCGGTCTCTATGACCTCCCTGAACCTGGCGAGCCTATCGGTCCCCTCGATGTCGGGCTCAGCCTCCAGCAGCGGTCTCCCTGTCACCTGGTCGCGGGTCTTACCCCAGAACCTCAGTATCTTATCGTTGACCTCCAGGATGCAGAGGTCCCTGTCCGTGATCACTATCATGTCGGTGGCCGACTCTATGAAGTTGGCCAGACGCTCGCGGCTCTCCCTGTGCTCCTCCTCGGCCCTCACCCTGTCCGTGATGTCCCTGGCCAGGGCCTCGAATCCCACGAGCTCCCCGTTCTCGAGTACGGGTGAGAGGTTCGTCTCGAACCAGAGGGTCCTCCCGTCGCCCGTCCTCCACAGGTGGGCGAGCCTAATCTCTCTGCTTCCCCTGCCCATGGCCTCCTGGGCCTCGGCTTGGAATCTGGCGTACTCCTCGTGGCTTATCTTCTCCGGGAATATTCGCTCGAAGGGTATGACGCCCTTAACAGGCTCCCCGTATAGGGCTTGGAAGGCCGGGTTGCACCGGGTAATCCCCTTGCCCAACTCGATCCTGAATATGGCGTCGGAGCTGTTCTCCGCCATCCAGGCCAGCTCCCTCTCCCACTCCCTATTCCTCTTATTGGCCCTTTGGTTCTCGACGCCGCCCCTTATCCTCCGAGCCAGGACCCTGTAGTGGCAGGGGTCCAGCTCCTTCCGAAGGTAGTCGTTGACGCCCACCGCGAAGGCGGCCCCGGCGACGTCCTCGCTCCCGTGGCCCGTGTAGATGATGATGTAGATGTCGCTGATCATCCTCACCCGGGTGGCCAACTCTATGCCGTCAAGCCCCGGCATATTGTAGTCGATGACGAGGCACTCGAAGCCGCCCTCCGCTATGAGCCTGAGTGCGTCGTCGGGGTCCCTACCGTGGGTGACCTTGAGGGAGGAGTCTGCCTGCTCCAGGAACTGCTTGGTGAAGACCAACTGATCGTCCTCGTCGTCCACGTGTAACACCTTGATGGTGTCGCCCTTCAACAGGCCAGACTCCAAACTGTGAGTCTCATTGAAAGTAAGTATAAGACGATTCTAGGCTGCCGACTAGGTATCACTGCTATGGAGCAGCGTTCCACAGAGCGGTGCTCAGCCCCGCTGCATGGGACACACCGAGGCTGTTGCGAGAGCCTCAGGGCTGGACCCTGAGGGTGCTGAAGCCTCTGCGGAGGCCCCTGATGGCGTGGGTCAGCGTCTTCGCGAGGTTTCGCAGGTCTTCGAGGCTGAGCACCTCCACGGGGCTGTGGCTGTACAGCCTAGGGATGCTGAAGGCGACGGCCGGGACGCCGGAGCCGGTCTGCTGGATGGCCGAGGCGTCGGTCCCGCCGTGCATGAACCCGGTCTGGTAGGGCAGCCCGTTGGCCTCGGCGGCATCCATGAGCCACCTCCTCACCACCTGGCTCCCCACCCTGAAGCCGCCGCCCCCGATCTCCCCCATCTGGAGGCACGGCCCCCCGCCCACCTCGTAGACCATGTCCCTCATGTTCACGTCGGGCTGCCACCCCGCCGGGCACGTGTCCACAGCCACGGCCATGTCCACGTCCAGGCCATGGGCAGCTACGGCGGCGCCCCTGAGCCCGATCTCCTCCTCCACGGTGCCTATGTAGTAGACGGTGGCCTCCGGGGGCCTCCTCCTTAGCTCCCTTGCGACGGCTATGATGGCTGCCAGGCCTGCCCTGTCGTCCGCGGCCGCCGTGGCGACCAGTCCGTTGCCCAGCTCAACGGGGCCCGTGTTCCACACTATGGGAGTGCCTATCCTGACGCCCCTCTCCGCGCACTCCTCGGCGCTCCTGGCCCCGATGTCGATGTACATCTCCTCGACGGGGGGGATCTGGCGGGCCTCCTCGGGCCTCGTTATGTGGCCGGGCGTCAGCCCAACTACGCCTATCACCGGCCCCTCCTCCGTGAGTAGCCTGACCTGGTGACCCTGGATGCTCCTGTCCACGGCTCCGCCAAGCTTCCTGAACCTGATGAAGCCCCTGGGGTCGACGCTGAAAACCACGAAGCCCACCTGATCCATGTGCGCCGCGAGGGCCACCCTGGGCGCCTCGGGGTCGGTCCCCCTCTGGACGCCCACCACGTTGCCGCGGGGCGTCTGGGTGACCTCGTCGCAGAGGGGCCTAAGCTCCTCCATGAGCCGCCCGATCATAGGCTCCTCGAAGCCGCTGGGGCTGCCCACCTCCAGCAGGCTGAATAAAAGGTCCCTGACCTCGTCTGTCATTTCAGGATACTCTGGGGCTTGTAGGAGAAAGGGTTTCTGGTCAGATCTCTATGACGTCCTTGCTGGCCTTGCCCCTCTGGTGCTCGGGGTTCACTTCCTCCAGCATCTCCAGGAGGCTCTCCACCTTCTCGTTCAGAATGATCTCCTTGAACTCCATGTACTCCTCGACGCCGCGCACTATGAGGCCCCTCCTCTTGGTGGGGCTACCTCCCGCGTCCACGGGGTTGATCTCCACGGAGAGGCTGGCTGGCCTGGTCTTGCTGCCCGGCATCTTCATGACGAACACGCCTGGGACCGTGGTCTTGACCTTGTCCCAGTCCTTGCCCTTCTCGAGGAACTCCGCTAGCTTCTCAGACATACCCTGATCAGGGGACTCCCCCTATACAAGGGTTACCCAGCGCCCCACGCGGATATTTATACGGATACGGTGATTCATGATCATGGGTTCGGAAGGCTTCGTGTACCAGAGGCCCCGGTGGACAGGTGCCGGGCGGGACGACTGCGTCGCCGGGAGGGCGGTGGTCTCATCCAAGCACCCCCTCATCGGCGAGGCTGGGCTGAAGATGATCAAGCTAGGCGGCAACGCCGTGGATGCGGCCGTGGCCGCCGCGTTCATGGACTGCGTCGTGGAGCCGGCCATGAACGGGATAGGCGGCGAGGGCGTCATGGCCATCCACCTGGAGTCGGGGGAGAACATAATCGTGGACTACGTGGGAAGACCCGCGGCTGCGAGCAGCCCCGAGATGTACGGGCTGGAGGACTCCACGGAGCCCGGCTGGATGGGCTGGAGGAAGGTGAGGGGCGACGAGAACGTGGTAGGCCACAAGGCCTGTGTGGTCCCCGGCACCGTGGCTGGGCTCGCCGCCGCCCTGGAGAGGTACGGCACCCTCAGCCTGGGGCAGGTAATCGAGCCGGCGGCCAAGGTGGCTGACGAGGGGTACGTGGTAGGCTGGTGGACAGCCGACGCCATCTTCAGACGCATGGAGGCCTTCTGGAGGTTCGACGAGTGGAGGCGCGTCTACCTCCGGGAGGGCCAGTTCCCGTACCTGCCCTACACCGAGGAGATGGCCCAGCCCCACAGGCTCTCCAACCCGGAGCTGGCCAGGTGCCTCAGGGCCATAGCCGAAGGGGGCCCCGACGCGTTCTACAAGGGCTGGATAGGGGACGCAGTCGTCAGGGAGGTGCAGAGGGGCGGCGGCCTCATCACCCGCGAGGACATGGCCGCCTACGAGCCCATAGTCCACGAGCCCGAGCCGGGGACCTACAGGGGCCACCAGGTGGTCTACGACCCCACCCATTCGGGCACCACCATGATGCAGACGCTCAACATCCTAGAGGGCTACGACCTATCCTCCATGGGGTACGGCTCGGTCGAGGCTACGCACCTGGTGGCGGAGGCTGTGGGCCTCGCCTTCGCTGACCGGTTCAAGTACATGGGCGACCCAGGGTACGTCAGGGTGCCCCAGAGGGCGCTGGTGTCAAAGGGGTACGCCGAGGAGCTGAGGGGCCGGATAAGGCTGGACAGGGCCGGCGCCGCCGAGCCCGGCGACCCGTGGCCCCACGAGCCCGAGTGCACCACCGCTCTCGCGGCCGCGGACGCGGACGGGAACATGGTGTGCGTAAACCAGACCCTGGTGAACAGCTTTGGCTGTGGCGTCGTGGTGCCAGGCACAGGTATAGTCATGAACAACGCCATGTATGGGCTCAACCCGGAGCCCGGGCACGCCAACAGCGTCGGCGGTAGGAAGCGCCGCATCCAGAACGTGTGCCCCGCCGTGGTCCTGAGGGACGGCGAGCCCTACTTGGCGTTGGGGGCCCCGGGCGGCAGGAACATCCAGGTCTCAGTGGCCCAGGTTATCGTCCACGTGGTGGACTACGGTATGTGCGTGCAGGATGCCGTGGACGCCCCTCGGGTCACCCGGGAGACCGGCACCGTCCACGTTGACTCGAGGCTGCCCCTCGGGGTGCGTGACGGGCTCAGGGCGATGGGTCACGATGTCAACTGGGTGGACGCGGAGCTCCGAAGTTGGGGGCGGCCCGTGGCCGTGCTGAGGGACCCCTCGACGGGGCTCCTCCACGGAGGTGTGTACACCCTCCTCACGGGTTTCGAGTCCATGGCCGTCGGCCTCTAATTACTTTAACCCCCCGAAGGAGCAGATCAACGACAGGGGACGGATGGGCTGGTCACCGTTAAGACGATAGGCTACGGCGGAAAGAGGCCTGACGACTTCTTCAGGGAGCTGGAGTCGTTGGAGCCGGACCTGGTCGTGGACGTCAGGGAGGACCCGTACAGGGCGTACCTCGGGGTCTACACGAAGCCGTACCTGGAGAGGCGGCTGGGCAGCCGCTACATCTGGGTAAGGGAGCTTGGGAACATGTCCAGGGAGTTGCCGCCAACCTTGGCGGACGAGGAGGCGGGGCTCCGCAGGCTCAGGGAGCTCGCCGAGGCCCACGAAGTGCTTGTGCTCCTTTGCGCCGAGAAAGATGAGGAGCGCTGCCACAGAGGCTATATACGGCTGAAGATTCAGGAGCCCGTTAATGGATGATTGACCCATATCACCAATTGATAATTATTCATCGAGGACCCTGGGTCACACTTTGATAGCATCAAAGGGCAAGGAAGCTACTTTGGCCCTTGGTCCCGCGGGCTTAGTAGAGCGTCCAGCTCGGCCATGAGGCTGTCCCTGTCGGAGGGGCTGTCCCTCCAGAGCCTGTCAAGGTCGCGCCGCCGCTCAGCCGATATTAGCCCCTCCCGCCGCGCCCGGTTCAGGGCCTCGACGTAGTCTCTATACCGGTTCGCCTTCACCCTGGGCCGTTCTAGGCGCTCCTTGATGATCTCCCGCTGAGTCTTTATGTCCAGGAGGACGCCCAGGAGGGGCCCTAGCCTCGACGCCGCGTCCCTGTAGGCCGCAGGGTCTAGGGGCGTCGACACCTCCGCGAGGTGGAGCAGCGGGCTCCGGGGCTGCCGGTAGACCGACCTCCCGTACTCGACGGTCGTGCCCCCCTTCCTCATGGATCCCGCCTCCTCCAGCAGCCTCGACAGCAGCTGCTCGTCCAGCCGGCCCGCGAGGTAGCTCCTGGTCAACTCGGGCCTGTCATCCGCGGCGCCCGCGTACAGCCTCGTCTGGTACCGCGCGTCCAGGCTCTTCACATTCTCGAACAGGCTTCGCCTCTGCTCGGAGTGGACCTCATCCAGTATCCTGGCCAGGTGGTCCAGGGACTTCTTGGAGTCGTACCTTACGGCGATGGTCACCCCCTCGTCACGCACCTTCAGGTGCAGCGAGGGGCTGGGCCTCTCTTCGCCCCCCAGCCTGATGTTCGCCTCATCGTGGGCCTCCACGGCGTCCACCACCTCCCTGTCCTCCAGGCGAGGTGCCAGACCTTCCAGGCTCCTCTCCGTCTCCCTGTACCAGTCCACGTATTTTGATCGCCAAGCCATGAAGGCCCTCCCCAACGGTCGGGGTGCTAACTAGAATCCCGGCTCAGTAAAAAAGGGATGGGGTCACAGCGCTGCGCCTATGTGGGCTTTGCCTGCGTGATGGCGGGTTCAGAGGGTAAGCCATATAATCCTTCGCCCCCCAAAGGTTGCTGTGAGCGACGCGGAGCAGGACCGTCAGAGACACATCATGGTCGCCCTGTACAAGAACGACATATGGGGGGACGCCTCGGTGGAGGTGGCCAGCCTGGCCCGCTTCGTCGAGGCCGACCATGGGGACGTGGAGAGCGACCTCCTGCACCTTGAAGGGGCGGGCTACGTGAAGCTCAACGGGTCGCGGGTCGCTTTGACAGAGAACGGGTACCGCGCCATGGAGCAGAGGGAGTTCAGTTTCTGCCCCCACCTCTGAGGGGCGCCGTCTGAACCGTCAGCACCCCGGCGAGCACCAGCGCCATCCCCGCTGCCTTCGCCGCCGTAAGGGTCTCGCCCAGGAAGAGCCAGGACAGGACAGCTATCTGTATGAGCATCGTGTTCTGGATCATTGATACCTCGAAGGCGTCCACCCGGGCCAGGGCGTGGTTCCACAGGAAGAAAGCCGCCGCCGTGTTCACGACCCCGAGCCACAAGATGATGGCTGCGGACTGGGCGGTTATCGGCGCGAACCCCTCGAGGGCCGCGGCGGAGCCCGCTATGACCACCGTTCCGGAGGCCATGGCGAAGGCCGAGAGGGCCAGGGGCTCAACGGGCTTCCGGGCGAACAGGCGGCCCACCGCAACGAGGTAGACGGCCCACCCGGCACCAGACGCCAAGGTGACGAGCACCCCCGTTGGGCTGCCCGACCACACGTCCCCGCCCAAGAACACGTAGGCCCCGGCAAGCACGACCAGTGAACCCAGGACCTGCCGTGGGCTGGGCGGCCTCCTGAACGCCGCGGCGTTGATGAGCAGCACTATGACCGGGGTGAAGTTGAGTATGAAGGTGACCGTGACCGCTGGCAGGAGGTATAGGCCCACGCACTGGAGCCCCTGGGCGACCGCGTAGCCTGCGAGCCCCAGAAGCGCCAGCTCTGCGAGGGTCCCCCTGTCCAGGCCCCTGTGCGCGCCCCGCGCGAGGGCCACCGGAACCAGCACAAGCGACGCCACAAGGTACCTTAGCGCCACCAGGAGCAGCGGCGAGGTGTCCCTGAGACCGATCTTGGTGAGGACGTAGCTGGAGGACCACAGAAAGGAGACCAGGAGCGCCTCCAGCACCCCCCTGAGCCTGTCGTCAGCCATAGCCTAAACTGAGCCTGAAGGATTTAAGCCGATTTCCCTCAAGCCACGCGGCGCCTACCGTCTGCAAACATCTAAAACCCTGTACGCGTCTACATCCACCATGAGCGTAGAGAAACGTATCAAGGAGCTAGGCATCAAGCTACCCGAGGCGCCCGGATACAAGGGCAACTACATCGGGGCCAAGTGGGCTGGAAACATAGCCTTCAGCTGCGGCCAGGGACCCTTCGAGACTACCAAGCGGGGCATGGTGGGCAAGGACCTGACTATCGAGGAGGCCTACAAGGGGGCCCGGGAGACCGCCATGAACTGCCTGGCGCAGCTCAAGGCCCAACTGGGCTCCCTGGACAAGGTCAAGCAGGTGCTCCAGGTGGTGGGATTCGTCAACAGCGCCGAGGGCTTCATGGACCAGCCCAAGGTGCTCAACGGGTTCACTGACCTACTCATAGAGATATGGGGCGACTACGCCGGCAGGCCCGCCAGGGCTGCGCTGCCGGTCCACCACCCGGGCTGGATATGCGTGGAGGCCTGGCTTGTGGTGGAGCTACACCCCGAGTAGCCTCCACACTTCTTTAACCCGTTCGACGTATCTTACCACGACTGTTATGGGTAGGCTAGACGGTAAGGTGGCCGTGGTCACCGGGGGCAGCAGCGGGATCGGCGAGGCCTCCGCCAGGCTCTTCCACGCTGAGGGGGCCAGCCTCGTGATCGCGGACATACGGGACGACAGGGGCGAGGCGCTGGCCCGGGAGCTTGGCCCCCGGGCGTCCTACGTTCACTGCGACGTTAGCACGGAGGCCGACGTCAAAGCGGCCGTGGACCACGCCCTCGCCCGCTTCGGCGGCCTTGACGTCATGTTCAACAACGCCGGCATCGCGGGGGCTGTGGGCGGCGTCGAGGAGGTAACCGTGGAGGCCTTCGACAGGACCCTGGCCGTGAACCTGAGGGGCGTCTTCCTGGGGGTGAAGCACGCGGCCCCCACCATGAAGAGGCGGGGCCGCGGCAGCATAATCAACACGGCGAGCGTCGCCGGGATCAGGGCCGGGTACGGGAACCACGTTTACAGCGCCGCCAAGGCGGCCGTCATCCAGTTCACCCGTTCCGTGGCCATGGAGCTGGGGGAGCACGGGGTGCGCGTCAACTGCGTGCTCCCCGGGTTCATACCCACCCCCATGATCGGCCTGGCCCGCGGCCTCAGCGCCGAGGAGGCCGAGGAAAAGCTGCGCGTCGTTGAGGAGGCCTTCACGGGGGCCCAGCCAATCAGGGGCCCAGGCGCCCCCGTGGACGTCGCACGGGCCGCCCTGTGGTTGGCCAGCGACGATTCAGCGTTCGTGAACGGACACGCCCTGGTCGTGGACGGCGGCGCCTCGGGTGGCCGCATGTGGTCCACGTACCAGGAGGCCGTCGTAGGCCTGGAGGAGAGGCTCAGGGAGCGTACATTATAGCCTCTCCCTGAGGCTCTCAAGCCCGGCCTCGGCCTCCCTGAGTAGACTCTCCAGCTTGGCTCTCCTCCACCCCACCCTGGCATCCATGAAGGTCTCGGCGTCCCCATCGTACACGGGCACGCCCTCCTCGGCTGACCCTCTCTGGAAGAGGGTGCCCAGAACCAGTATCTTCTCGTCGCCCTCCACGGCCTTCAGCACCCTAGCCCTGCATCGACCACACTCCCCGATGTGCTCCAAGAGGTTGAGCTCTGCGTGGGTCTCGACGATGAAGCCCAGGTACCTCCCCTCAAGCCACAGGAAGTCCAACGCGTCGCAGTCTTCCACAGGTACCTGTGCACTGTGCCCGGGGTCTTAAACTATTGGCCCCTCAGGTTGGCTGTGGGCACCCACCCAACCCTACCGTCCCTGGCCGTACATAGGGTCCAGTGCCTCACCTCGGTGACGTAACCCAGGGTCTCACCGGCCTCCACGTTGAGCTCCTGCGTGTCGTACGCCTCTGTGATGACGCCGTCGTCCCCACGCCTCTCCAAGTACTCCTCGGGTACCCACGAGTGAACGCCTCTCCTGTCCTTGCACCAGTACCAGCCGGGCATCTCGGGGTCCTCGCGCCCCACCTCGACGCGGTCGCCCCTGCTGAAGGGGACGCTGTAGTCGAAGGAGGCGATGTGGGGCTTGACCACGGTGAGAAACACGCGGCTCATAAGCATTCCATTTATGAATAATCAGATGGGATTAGAAGAAAACGGTTTTTATCACGGATGTTGGGGGGGCTACCAGGCTCCGCCCCGGCCGAGCCACTCCTTGGTCTCGGGGTGGATTTTCTTGAAGTTCTTCCTGATGTACTCCCTCATCTGGTCGGCCAGCTTCACTGTCTGGTCGTAGCCCTTGTCCTTGATGAACTTCTGTATCTCCTCCTGGGTCTTCCTCTTGGGGCTCCACTTGTCCTCGCAGGCGACCCTGAACAGGTACCTGCTGTAGTTGGCTGCGGCCAGGTGCAGGTACTGCATCTCCACCTTGTCCAGGGTGTCGTACTTGGAGTGGCCGTAGCCGCGGCCCGTCCTCACCTGGGTCGGGTCTCCGCCGCTGGCGCAGGGCACGCTCTTCAGGAAGAACGGCCAGTGGTCGCTGTAGGGGCTCACGTTCTGGTCGGTGGGCACCTCGGCCACCATCTGGTCGGCCCACTCCTCTGCGAGGGGCTCCAGCTCGGGGAAGTCGTGGAACACCAGGCCCTTCTTGCCTGCGCTGCCGCCGCTGTCCAGGTTCAGCATGAACCTGCACTTGTCCAGCTCGGCGGAATGCTCCTTAGCGTAGGCGTAGCTGCCGTAGAGGCCGATCTCCTCGGCCCCGAAACACATGCACCTGACGCGGCGCTTGAGCTTGTCCCTCACCTTGGTGAGGACGCGGGCGATCTCCATGACCGTGACCGCGCCGGAGGCCGGGTCCACCGCTCCCTGGCTGATGTCGTGGCCGTCGTAGTGGCTTCCGACGATGATGTACTCGTCGTCCACGGGCTTCTTGGGTACCACGTCGGCCACCACGTTGTAGGTGACCGTGTCGTGGTTCCTGTCGGTGGTCTTGATCCTGACCATCACGTCCTTCTCCCGCTTCAAGAGCCTGGCCAGGTACATGCCGTCCTCGTAGCTGACGCTTATGGAGGGGATGACGGGGTTGATGCCGCCCGTCTGGGGCCCGTACGCCGGGTACTGGTTCATGAATATCCAGCCCTTGGCCCCCGCCAGGACGCTGCGCATGAACTTCTCGCTCCTGTGCAGCGACCTCTGCATACCCCTAGGGTTCGCGGACGAGACCATCACTATGTTGCCCTCGATCTCATCCTTCCGCTTCTCGTAGTCGGGGATGGCGCCGTCGCCCAGGAACACGAGCTTGCCCTCCACCTCTCCGCCGATGCTGTGGGGCAGGCTGATGACTTCGAAGCTCTTCTTCGCGGGCTTCACTAGCTCCAGGGTTGCTGGGCCCCTCGTCCACCCGGCTATTGTGTACTCCTCGTAGTGGGCGTTCTCGCAGCCGTACTCCTCCAGCTTCTCCACCATGTACTCCACGCTGGGCTTGTCCCCTGGGGAGCCTGGGAACCTGCTCCCGTACACGTCGCAGAGCACTTCTAGGTTCTTCATGGGCTCTGAGCCCGTGTATATCTCGGCCATTATCTTCTTGTCCACGTCAAGGTATGGGTTCGCCAAAAGTTACACCGGCATATACGTGGCGGACGCGGATATAAGCCTTAAACAGGCACTGGTAGCGGGGAAAAAGCCGGGGTTAGATGACCTCCTCCCAGTTCCCTGAGAGGCGGTCAAGGTAGACCAGGGTCTCGGGGCGTAGCGAGCCCCTCCTGGCCTCAAGGTAGCCCCTGAGCCTGTTGCCCAGCTGCACGGTCTCCTCGTACCCCTGGGTCTGGACCAGCCCGTCGATCTCCGCCTGGCTGCGGCGCCTGGCGGGCCACTCGTCCTCGTTCACGAGCCTCAGGGCCGCCACGGCCGCGTTTCCTATGCACTCCCTCATGACCCTAGGGTTGCACTTATCCACGGTATCGTACTTGGTGTGGCCGAAGCCGCGGCCCCCGCGTCTCCGCGCCTCCTCGGGGTCACCCATGGTGGCCGTGGGGACCCCCTGCAGCAGGAAGGGCCAATGGTCGCTGTAGGGCCCCACCTGGCTCCAGACGGGTAGGTCCACGCCCAAGTCCCGGACTATCCCCTTGAACATGGGCTCCAGGGCCGGCCATCCGTGCAGGCAGAAGCCCTGCCTCCCGTCCCTCCCCGCTGCGTCGAAGTTCATCATGAACCTGATCCCGCTCATCTCATCGGGGTGAGCCCTGACGTAGGCCCTGCTGCCGAGGAGCCCGATCTCCTCGGCCCCGAAGAGGATGAACCTCATGTTCCTCTTCAGGTGGCGCCGCTCCCCGGCCATGATCCTGGCGATCTCCATGACGCATGCGGCCCCGGTCGCGTCGTCCAAGGCGCCCACTGAGATGTCGTGGCCCTCGTAGTGGGCACCGTAGATCACCCGCTCATCCGAGCCACCCGTGCCCCTCAGGTCCGCCACCACGTTCCAGGTGTCCACGTCCAGGTTCCTGCACGCGGTCTCCAGGCGGAGCCTCACCCTGCCCTTCCTCTCCAGGAGCCTGGCAAGGCGCATGCCATCCTCGTAGCTTACGCCGACGGCGGGGACTATGGGGCTGATTCCGCCCGTGGGGGGACCATACGCCGGGTAGTGGTTCATAAATATCCAGCCGGCGGCCCCCGCGAGGACGCTCCTCTGGTACTTCTCGCTCCTGTGGAGGGTCCGGGGCATGCCGGGGGGGTTGCCGCTGTTCACCATGACGATCTTGCCCTCGATCTCGTCCCTCCTCTCCTCGTACGCGTCCACGGGCCCCGTGCCCAGGTAGACGAGCTCAGCCTCCACGGAGCCCTCGCAGCTCATAGGCAGAGCTATGCATTCAACCGGACCCTCCTTGGGCTCCAGGAGCCTCAGGCTGCTGCTGCCCCTGATCCACCCCGGCAGAGTGAACTTCTCGAGGTGGACGTTCTCAAGGCCGCTACCCTTCAGCCACCCCGCCATGTACTCGCACGCCGCCCGGTCCATGCCTGAGCCGGGCCACCTGCTGTCAAAGTCGTCGCAGAGGGTGGTCACGATCTCCAGGGCCTCGCCGCTCCCGTATGCCTCGCCTAGGACCCTCTTATCCAGTTCGATGTACCGGTTACCCATACCAACCGAGGGTACATGCGTCCCCGGGGTTGAAACGTTTACGGTCAGGCGGGGGAGAGGTAGCTGAGGAACACGTACATGAGCACGGGCACCAACGCGATGAGGGAGGCCCTCCTTCTGTCGAGCTGGTAGTTCTCCGACAACGCGTAGGTCACGTAGATTAAGCCGGCCACTCCGAAAACGGTAAACATGTTGGTGCCCAGAACGGCTCTAAGCAGTTTGACGCTTACCTCTTGACTCGCCCTATAGTAGTCGACGAGGGCCTGGCTGCTCGACACGTAGGCGTCCACGGTCCTAAGCGCGTAGTTAAATGCGTGGGGGGCGGCCGCGAAGCCGTGCATCGCGAAGAACCTCTTCATACTTCCCCTGCCCCCCGCTAGGTTGGACAGCCCATGCATGATGGCAGTCGAGAGGGCCCACCCCGCGAGGATGGTCACCGAGGAGCCGACGGCCGAGAACAGGCCCATGCTCGCCCCGAGCTCGCCGACATCCACGCCCAGCTCCCCCAGCTGGGGGACGAGCACCTCTAGCGGTATCTTCGACATATACATGGAGGTGGAGGCGGCCGCGAGCGCCACCATAAGCAGCACAACCAGGAAGCCCCTGAGAAGGTCGCCCTCCCCCACGTATCCGAAGTACTCCCCGGGCCTCCTCAGAACCCCGAGCAGCAGCTCAAAGTAGCCCTTCCTGTCTTCACTCATGCCTCAAAGCCTCCACCGGGCTCAGGCTGCTGGCCCTCCACGCGGGGTAGAGCCCGGATAACACAGCCGTCGCCACCGCGAAGCTCACTACGAACACACCCAGACTAGGAGATGCCCTGACAGGTAAATCAATGTAGCCCCCGATGGCGCCGCCTAGGAGGAAGCCGAACGCTGCCCCCGCGGCGCCCCCCAGGACGCCGGTAACCATGGCCTCACTCAGGAACATGAGGAGCACGTCCCCGCTCTTGGCCCCCACCGCCTTCATGGTCCCTATCTCCTTGGTCCGCTCCAGGACGGACACCGTCATCGTGTTCACGATGCTGACGCCGGCGACCAGCAGTGAGATGCCGGCGATGCCCCCCAGGACCGATTGGACGGTGCCCAGTATGGAGCCTACCTGAGCCTGGGCCCTGGCGTAGCTAACCACGGTCACGCTGTCCCCCAGCCTCCCCCTTATGCTGCTCACCGCCGCCTGGACGTCTTCTATGGTGGCCGCCCTGGCTATCACGAAGCTGAACTCGCCCCCCACCTCGTATAACTGCTGGGCCGTGGAGAGGGGCATGGAGATGCTGTCGTCCAGGTTGAAGCCGAAGCTGCTCCCCTGGGCCTGAAGGATGGCCGTTACCCGGAGGGTCATCTCTTTCTCGACTCCGTTCACCTGGGCCTTGATCTTGATCCTGTCGCCGAGGCTGATGATGGGCTCGTCCAGGTCCCTCGGCTTCGCCAAGTTGGCGCCGACGGCCACCACCGCCGAGTCGGAGCGCACGAAGTTCCTGCCCTCCGCTATAACCGTGTTCTTGTTGATCTCCGCGTACTCCTCGGTGACCCCGTAGACGTCGGTGTAGAAGGTGCGGCCCTTCACCGTGAAGGTGCAGAACTTGTTGGCGACTATGCCTGTGGCCGCGTCCACCTTGGGCGTCCTCTTTATGATGTCCAGCTCCCTCCACCCGATGGTCTCGGTCGACAGGCCTGCGCTCATGACGCTCCCCGGCACCACTATGATGTTGGTGGGGCCGAACACGTCCAGCTGCTGGGTGACGCTATCTGTGAGCCCCTGGGTAACGCTTACGAGGCCGGTCACAGCCGCGCACCCTATGAGTATGCCGACGATGTTGAGGGCGAACCGGAACTTGCGCTCCCTCACGCCCTGGGTGGACATCAGGAAGATGTCGAGGGGCCTCACGGGGGATCACTTAGGGGCCGAGTCCCAGGAGGCGCCTCAGCCACACCCACAGCGAGGGCGCCTCGGGGGTCTCATTGTTGCTGGTCTGGCTGCCCGACACGTTGACGCCGAGCCCCATGTCCTCGCTGTGCTCCCTGTTCAGGTGGTCCCTGTAGTTGACCCTGATGCTCATGGTGTGGGTGCCCTCGGGCGCGTTTTCCGCCACCCTGAAAGTGATGTCGAAGGGGATGGGGCTGTCGGGGTCCACCGCCCCGATGTACTCCGTGCTGCCGGCCACGCGCTTGAAGACGGAGTCCTCGACGAGCTCGATGCTCACGAACTGGACGCTGTCGGTGCCTATGAGGAGGAGGTCCGCCTCCAGCTCCTTGGTCTCACCCCTCGTCGCATCGATCGTGGGGGCATCGAGGAGCTCGAAGTCTATGATCTCCTCCACCGTGATGGTCATGACCTCCGCGAGCGAGCCGGGCGACCCCTTATCGTCCAGGTACGTCACAACAATGCTTACCGGGTACTGCCCCGCGGGGACGTCGCCCGATGCTATGAGCCTCCAAGTCACGGTCCTGGCGCTCCCCTTCGAAAGGTCACCGACGCTGACCCTCGTCGGCGAGAGGGGCGAGATCCTTGTTATGCCCGTTAGGCTTATCGATGATATGAGGTCGAAGGCCTCGGCTCCCTCGCACTGGATCTCGGCCGTGACCTCGAAGGAGTCCCCCGGCTTCACGGCCTGGGCGACCGCCATATCGCTGATGGTGATGATGGTGTTCTCGACCAGGGCCTTGGCGTTCAGGTTCACCGGCAGCACGTAGTTCTGGTAGAACGAGTTGCCCGCGCCGTCAGTGTAGGTGGCCTTGGCCGTCAAGGTGTAGACGCCCAGGGGGGCGCTCTGGAGGGCCGACACCGTGGGTGTTATCCTGATCTCCTCGCCTGGAACCATGGAGTCGAAGGAGGACACCGAGCCGTCCGTCAGTATAAGGTAGTTCGTTGTCGAGCTGATGGTAAGCCTGAGGTTCCTGATCTCACTGTCCCAGTCGTTCCTGAAGACGTATTCCAGCTCGCTGCTCGTCCCCGTCTTCGCGTTCACGGTCTCCTGCCCCGAGACGTACAGGAACTTGGGCCTGGACTCGTTGCTTATCACGATCCCGATGGGGACGGTTACAGTGCTGTCAAACACGGTGCCGTACCTGATGTACTTGACGTTCAGCGAAAGAGTGTAGGTTCCGAGGGGAACGTTCTGATCCACGAACAGGACAGGGTAGTACTGTTTGGTTTTCCCCTGTAGGATCTCGTCGTAGACCTTCTGGGCCTCCTTAATGACTGAGATGCCAGGGGTCTGCGAGATGAGGAACGCCTCCACGGTGTATATGTCGAGGTCACCGACATTCCTCAGGGTGACCTTGATGCTGTTGGCCTCCCCGGCCGTGAGGTAAATGTTGTCCACAGACACCTGCAGGACGTTGGCCTGGGCGCTGGGCGTCGGGTACATGGCCAGCACTGTGGCTAACAAAACTATGATGCTTATGTGTTTCTTCATCATTAAAACAACTCCTTGATCCTCTTCTCTCCCACTATTACGCCGTCCCTGAGCTGTATGAGGCGGTCGGTGTTCTGGCCCACGGTTGGGTCGTGTGTGATGAGGACGAAGGTCTTACCCTCCTCCTTGTTGAGCATTCTGAGCAAGTGCATGATCTCTTCACCTGTCTTGGAGTCCAGGTTCCCCGTGAGCTCGTCCGCGAGGACGAGGTTGGGCTCGTTGGCCAGCGCCCTGGCTATGGCGACGCGCTGCTGCTCGCCGCCGCTGAGCTGGCTCGGCTTGTGGTCAGCCCTGTCGGCCAGGCCGACCAGGTCCAGGAGCTCAATGGCCCTGCGGTGCCTCTGGCCCCGGGGGACCCCGGCTATGGCCATGGGGAGCTCCACGTTTCCTCGGGCGTCCATCCGCGGAATAAGGTTGAAGAACTGGAAGATGAACCCTATCTCCCTGTTCCGGAGCTCGGCCGCCTGGTTGTCGCTGAGCTTGCTGAGGTCCACCTCGTTTATGAAGACCTTGCCCGACGTGGGCCTGTCCAGGGCCCCTATCATGTTGAGGAGGGTGCTCTTGCCGCTGCCGCTGGGCCCCATGATGGCCATGAACTCCCCCTCCTCCACGGACATGTTTATCCCCCTCAGCACCTCCAGGGGGCGCCCGCCCTGCATGTAGGTCTTCGTCAGGTCGAGGGTCTCTATTATGTGCTTCATGCATTGTCGTGCTCCTGTAGCAGGCTATCAATGAGTTTGAGGCGGTGCATGGTCACGTTCTTGATGTTTTTAAGGAAGCTAACCTTAACCTCGGTATCAAGGTTGCGGTAGAACTCGGTGAGCATCCTCTCGGTCAGGGCCTCGTCCTTATCGGCGAGCTTCCCCATGAGCCTGATGGCCCCCTGCTGCATGTCGGTGGACATCCACTTGAAGACCACTGAGAGGTACTTCACCGTGAAGTCGAGGGATTCCGAGAGGTGACTCTCCATAAGCCTGAACAGGGCCCTCCCCTCAGGGGTTATCATGTAGAAGTCCGTGCCCTCCTTCTCGAGGGTCTCCACGTAGCCCTTACGCTCCAGGCTCTTTAACGCCGGGTACACTGTCCCCGTCTTGGGCTCCCAGATACCCTCGAACTCCTCCTTGAGGCTCTTAAGCACCTCGTAGCCGTACCTGGGTCCGCCGTCCAGCTGGATGAGGAGGAGCACCTGGAGGGGGCTCACATCCATGTTGAAGGGCGTTCTACCTCCCAGGCTCATAGACATAGGTTGACCTCTACCTAGTAGACCTCTACTGTGAGGGTTCTGCCCTCCCCCCACTAATAAACGTTCCCCACTCAGGACCCCGGTTAGCACTGTGAAAGGGTTTAAGCACACGAGTGGTCTCGACCTATTGTTGAGCATGCGCGTCCTGATATTCACGGACAACCCCACCACCGGGGAGACCGGTCTGGTGAGGAAGGAGTTCCAGGACCGGGGCGTAGACGTTGACTACAAGGCGCCATGGGACATAGCCCTCCCCCGGTTCAGGCCTGACTACGACCTGGTCTACGTGCCCAGCAACATGCTTCACAGGGGCAGCACCTTCGAGATGCTTCACAGGCTCCTGATCCTGAGGCGCATGGAGGAGGACGCCGTGGTGGTGAACCCTGTGGACAGCATGCTGAACTACAGTAAGGAGCACCTCTCGTTGCAGCTTGGGAGGCTTGGGCTGCCCCACCCCGAGACTGTTATCACGGAGAACATCGAGCACGCGTACGAGTTCGCGGCCCGGCTGCTGGACGAGGACCGCGAGGTCGTCCTCAAGCCCATCTGCATGGCCAGGGGCATAGGCGTCATGAAGCTGAGCCGCATAAGGAGCCGGGAGGACCTGATGCAGTTCCTGGTCTGGTACATCCGCAGCTACGGTGAGGGGGTCTTCTACCTCCAGGAGTACGTGCCTAACCCGGGGTACGATGTCCGGTGCCTCGTCGTCGGCGGGGAGGTGGTGGGCCGCGAGAAGAGGTCCAACCCCGACGACTTCAGGTACAACGTGGCCGCGGGTGGCGCAGCCTCGCCATTCGACGACCCCGTGTACGATGAGTTGGCGGTCAAGGTCGCCGACGCCGTGGGGCTCCTCATCTCCGGCCTCGACATCCTTCCTCGGAGCGATGGCGAACCCATGGTCCTGGAAGCCAACTGCTTCCCAGGCTACAAGGCCCTCATGGACACCACGGGAATACAGATACACAAACTGCTCGTCGACTACCTCATCAGGCTCGTGGCTTAAGGGATACAATTATTAAGCACACCGCTCCGGTTTCTCTGTGAGAAGATATGCCATTCTGTGATAACTGCGGACAGCAGATAGACGAGAACCAGAAGTTCTGTCCGAACTGCGGGGCCAGGAACGAGCTGGCCTTCAAGGCTCAGGGATCAGTGGCCCCTCCGCCGCCAGGGCACAAGAGCGAGGTGCCTCCACCTCCTCCGCCGAAGAAGCTCATCGACTTGGAGATCGATCAAGAGGACGTTGACAGGGGGGTCGAGAAGGCCAGGCGCGGGTTAGGCGCGGCCTTCAGCTTCGCCAAGAAGGGCCTGAGCAAGGGCGCAGAGATCGCCGGTAAGGGGATCGATGCCGCCAAGGAGACCATCGATGAGCGCCGGGCCGCCCAGGCCGCCGCCCAGCCACCAGCTACCCAGCCGCCCGCCGAGGGCCAGAGAGTCTGCCCCAGCTGCGGGGAACCCGTGACTGGCTCGGGAAAGTTCTGCAACCACTGCGGGCAGAAGCTGGAATAGGCTCGCCCAGTTCTTCACCTATATCTTTCTATGATAGTAGTACAGGGTCTGTAACGCAAGGTACTGGGCCCCAGCCGTCACTATAGTGGAGAACTGCTCCAAGTAGAACAGTATCAGGTTCAGTCCCAGGAGGTATGCGAGAAGCCCCACCGACCCAAGCTCGACCCCCCACCTCTCCCTCCTCAACAGCATCAGGGCCGAGGCCGCCACCAGCGAGGCCCCCATGACGCTGTCCGCCACAATGTAGCCTACGGCCCACCTGCCGCTGAACCTGAAGGAGGACGGGAGCTCCTGGGCCAGCGTCGACATGAAGGCATCCATTCCTGACGGGGTCGAGGAGGCTTCCATGAAGGCCAGAAACCTGCTCATGCTGGGGAGCCCGAGTAGGAACAGGCTGATGACGAGGAACGCCTTCACCATCCTAGCGGTGATGTAGCGGCCCTCAACGACTCTTACCCACCCTATGACCCTGTCGAACAGGTTGGGCCTCTCGGCGGCCAGCTCCAGGGTACCGGTCTCAACGAAGTGGGTGAGCTCCTCCGCCAGCCTGGCCAGGTTGGGGCTGCTAGCCTTCTCCCTTATCCGGGCTAGCCGGCTGCAGAGCTCCTGGTGCTCCTCCAGCTCCAGGTCGTGGTCAACCACCTCGCTCAGGGTCTCGAGCACGGCGTAGAGCTCGGCCCTGGCGTCCAGCTCAGAGCCCCTGCTGACCCTCATGTAGACTAGGACCGTGAGTAGGAAGCAGGCATAGATGATGGGTGCAGCCGCCGGGAAGAAGTAGTCGTTGGCCTGGGTGATGAACTTGCCCACCTCGTCTATGAAGAGGCCCACGCCCACGCCGGAGAATATGGCGCTCCAGGTATAGGCCCACCTGTTGGCGTAGAGGAGGGGAAGCACGCTCGAGGCGTAGAGCAGGATGCCCCCGTAGAGAACGTGGGCTATGTGGAGGGACTCGTTTCCCAGCTGCGGATACCCCGTCAGCACTAGAGTAAGCCTGGTCAGGCTGACGCTGGCGGCGAAGCTCAGGATACTGAGCCTCAGGTACCTGTCCGCCCCCTTCCTCTGCACAGGCTTCCAGACGCGGCTCACTAGCTGACTCATGGGTGCATGTATCGCTAGCGTTACCTTAAACCATTATGACAAATCCAGGGGAAGTGGCACTATTTTCTTTGAATTCTGTCAACGTCGATGAGGACCACTATGCATGCGTTAACCATGACGATGCCGTGGGTCCTCGCCTCCGGGGCCGTCTTCTCACCCGGGAACTGGAGCCCGCCCTTCACCACGGTGATCCTCCTCTTGCCCTCGGGGAGTATGCTCAGGACGGCCTCCTCGTCCACCTTCTCGGGGTTGGGGGCCGCGACGGTGACATCCACCATCAGCGCCTCCTCCATCTCGCTGAACTTCTCATACTTGAAGAGGCTCCCCAAGCCCACCATGCTGCTATGACTGATGGCGTCCTTCACGGCCCTCTGGGCCGCCTTGGTCTCGTCCAGGCCGTGGAGGTCCACGCCGGTCCCCACCTCTACAAGGTACCTTCTGTAGTCCATACCCATCCACTGGAACCGTGTCGGTCCACGGATAAAACCTGTCCCATGCGGGATACAGTTAAAAGCGTGTTCTGGTTGTTTCTCTGGAAACATCAGGGAGCATGTGAGGGGCAACTTGGAAATGGATGGATCGATGCATCTGGCTGACGAAAAGATCAAGGAGTTCCTGAGGGAGGACGTCGGGTACGGAGACATCACCTCCGCGGCCCTCGTACCCATGGACCAGAGGGCCGCTGCCCACCTCTACTACAGGGAGCCGGGCGTGGCGTCAGGCCTGGAGGAGGCGGCGCTGGTCTTCACGGTCCTGGGGTGCGTGGCCAGGCAGCTCGTTCCCGACGGCTCGAGGGTGGAAGCCGAGCAGACCCTGCTGGAAGTGAGGGGTCCGGCACGTGCGCTTCTCACGGGGGAGAGAACGGCCCTCAACATCGTGTGCAGGATGGCCGGTATAGCGTCCCAGACGGCCGAAGCAGTGAGGCGAGCCGCATCAGTTAACCCGTTGGTCAGGGTGGCCGCGACACGCAAGACCGCCCCCGGGCTCAGAGACCTAGATAAGAAAGCCGTGGAGCACGGCGGCGGCGACCCCCACAGGTTCAGGCTCGACGACTGCGTACTCATAAAGGACAACCACCTTGAGCTAGTTCCCTCCATCACGGAGGCTGTGCAGAGGGCCCGGAGGCTGGTTAGCTTCACCAAGAAGATCGAGGTGGAGGTTAGGACCCTGGCCGAGGCCGAGGAGGCGGCGCGGGCCGGCGCCGAGATCATCATGTTCGACAACATGCCGCCCAAGGCGATCAAGGAGACCCTGGGAAGCCTCGACGAGCGGGGGCTGAGGGAGGGCCGAGTGTTCGAGGCGTCGGGCGGCGTCACCCTGGACAACATCGCAGAGTACGCGGCCTCGGGCGTGGATGTCATCAGCCTGGGATCCCTGACCCACAGCGTCAGGAGCCTGGACGTCAAGCTGGAGATAGAGATGATGTGATGGCGCTCAACGAGCTTCAGAGGCGCGTCCTCAGGCTGAAGGAGGAGAAGAACGCCATCCTCTTGGCTCACAACTACCAGGTGCCCGAGATACAGGTGATCGCAGACCACCTGGGGGACAGCCTGGAGCTATGCATCGAGGCCCAGAGGGCGGAGGACGCCGACATGATCGTGTTCTGCGGGGTGGACTTCATGGCGGAGACCGCTGCCATTCTAAACCCGGGCAAGAAGGTGGTCATCCCCAGCCAGAAGGCGTGCTGCCCCATGGCCGCCATGCTCCCCATGAGCAGGCTCATCGAAGCCAAGAAGAGGCACCCGGGCGCCCCGGTGGTCCTTTACGTGAACACCCTGGCTGAGGCCAAGGCGGAGGCCACGGTCACATGCACATCCGCCAACGCGGATAGGATCGTGCGCAGACTTGACACCGACACGGTCATCTTTGGCCCCGACAGGAACCTCGCGTACTTCGTCGGCAAACGCGTCCCAGGCGTGGAGATCATCCCCGTACCTGAGGACGGCCACTGCAATGTCCACAGGTTCATCGGCGACGGGGACGAGGCCATGGAGCTGAAGAAGCGTTACCCCGGCTCCGAGGTGTGGGCCCACCCAGAGTGCGAGCCCGCGTTCCAGGATCGCGCCGACTATGTGCTGAGCACCGGAGGGATGGTGAGGCGCGCCCGCGAGTCAGGCGCCGAGGTGTTCATAGTGGGCACGGAGTTGGGCCTCATCGACAGGCTGGACCGCGAGAACCCGGGGAAGACGTTCCTGCCGGCCAAGAGGTTCGCGGAGTGCGGGGCCATGAAGAGGATAACCCTGGAGGGACTCTACGCGGCGCTCGTCAACGAGGAGCCCGTGGTCACGGTGCAGGAAGATGTAGCGTCGAGGGCTCGCCAGGCGATAGAGCGTATGCTAGAGTTGAGCGTTTAGCGGGGATACTTTTTTCAGATAGTTCCCTCTCAGCTTGACTGAAAGGTGGAACCATTGTCCGTCATAGAGTTTGAGGGTAAGAAGCCGAAGATACACCCCTCCGTGTTCCTGGCGCCTGGTAGCTGGGTCATCGGGGACGTGACCCTGGACGAGGACGTGAACGTGTGGACCAACGCCGTCATCAGGGGAGACGACGACACGGTCAGGGTCGGAGCCAGGACCACGGTGCTTGAGGGGTGCCTCGTAGAGGCGCCCACCGGGAACCCGGTGGAGGTTGGCTCAGACGTCATCATAAGCCACGGCGCCACGGTGCACGGAGCCAAGGTGGAGGACGGCAGCATCATAGGGATCGGGGCCATCGTGCTGGACAACGCCAGGATCGGCTCTATGTGCATAGTGGGCTCGGGGGCCCTGGTGTCCCCCAGGACGGAGATCCCGCCCAACCAGCTTGTGCTGGGCGTCCCCGCGAAGCCCGTGAGGGAGTGCAAGGAGGCCGAGCACGAGTATATGCGGAAGGAGCACGAGCGAACCCTGAGCAAGGCCAAGGCCTACAAGAAGATTTACGCCGATAAACAGTAGCCTCCCCTACCTTTTCTTGTTGTGGGGGAAGGTGAAGGCCGAGAGGCAGATATCGTTCAGGACGCACCTGTCGCACAGAGGCTTCCTAGCGTCACACACTCTCCTGCCGTGCTCTATTATGAGGTAGTTTAGGGCATACCACTTGTCCTTCGGGAATAGCTCCATGAGGTCCTGCTCTATCTTGTCCCTGTTCTTCTCCTCCGTGAGGCCCAGTCGGTGGCTGAGCCTATCCACGTGGGTGTCCACGGCGATGCCCACGGTCACCCCGTAGGCGCCCTGTAGCACTATGTTGGCCGTCTTGCGGGCGACGCCGTGGAGCCGCGTCAGCTCCTCCATGGTGCCCGGGACCCTCCCGCCGTGCTCCTCGGCTATGGCCTTGGCAGCCTCCTGTATGGCCTCGGCCTTCCTGTGGTAGAAGCCGCTGCTCTTGATGTCCCGTTCAAGCTCCTCCCTGGGCGCATAGGCGTAGTCCGGGGCTGACCTATACTTCTTGAAGAGGCGCTTGGTGATCTTGTTGATCTGCTCGTCCGTGGCCTGTGCCGACAGTATGGTGGCTACGAGCAGGTCTAGGGTCGTCTCGTAGTGGAGGGCCGTGCCCCTCACGTCCGGGTACTCCACCTCCAGCCTCCGTAGGATCTCCAGGGCTCTCTCCTTGGGCTCCATGGCTCTGACTGCACGTTAGCGGGATAAAAGCCTTGGAAGCGTTTAATACGGGCAGCTCCCAGCCGTTCCATGAGGCCCTTGTTCTGGAGGAAGAAGAAAGAGGAGAGGCACCATGAACGCCTGCCCCCTAAGCAGCGGTGGATACCCGGCATACTGAAGTGGGGCGTGGAGCACCCGGGGGTCGTGGCCAAGCTGCCCGAGGTGAGCCTGGGCGATTGGAGGCTGAAGTTGGACGGGCTCGTCGAGAGTCCGACGCTGCTCACGTGGGGCGAATTCGTGGCGTTGCCCCAGGCGGAGTCGGTGAGCGACTTCCATTGTGTGGAGACCTGGAGCGTCCAGGACCAGAGGTGGGAGGGCGTCAGGTTCAGGGACCTGGCCGACCGCGTCAAGCCCACGGGGGACGCCCGGCACGTGTTCTTCGAGTGCATGGACACCTACACCACGGATCTGCCCCTGGCCGAGCTTATGGGGGACGACGTGATCCTAGCTCACAGGCTCAACGGCGAACCGCTGCCACAACCCCTGGGCGGCCCTATGAGGCTCATCGTGCCCCACAAGTACGCGTACAAGAGCCCCATGTGGTTGAGCAGGATCACGTTCATGAAGGACAACAGGCTCGGGTTCTG
>Ga0154711_182_pt2 | contig 32845 bp, 44 predicted proteins | sample Rifle2008BG13ft_FD_105571 | JGI IMG/M metagenome (GOLD analysis project Ga0154711, IMG submission 105571) | Candidatus Bathyarchaeota archaeon RBG_13_60_20 | reverse complement strand
TAAAATAATTGAAGCATGTTTCACAGTATTAACAAAATTACTACAAGCAGATAACGAAGTGCTAGTAACCTCAAAACCCAATCACCATGTAACCGAGGAGATCATAAACCAATTATCAGAATACCAAGATCAAATCCAATTCAGATTCACCATAACATCAAACAATGATGGGCTTCTCTCGTTTTGGGAACCCAACGCACCAATATACGAAGAAAGAAAAGAATCGCTAATCCTCGCATTCAAGGAAAGCTATAAAACAAGCGTTTCAGTTGAACCCTTCCTAGACAAAAACCCAATCAACCTCATCAACGAACTAGAACCATATGTCACGGAATCAATATGGGTGGGTCCCATGAACTACATGCCTTCTAAAAATATTCCTGAAAAATATGAGCGTTATTATACTGAGATAAGAGAAAACATCGAGATTAAGAACTTAAAAAGAATATATGATGACTTAAAGGACATGGAAAAAATAAGGTTCAAGGATAGTTTCATTAATAAACTGAAACTTTAACTATATTCGACCATAAATTCGATGCTCAACAAATTATCTGTATATACTTCAAAGCTCACTGACACCATCACGATCCATCCTGCTGAATAAATCACTATTAAATATTTTACATAAACCTACGCGTAATATCCACATAGGTTGACCTCACTAACCTATTACGGCGACGCTGAAGAAGGCAAATCTATAATTGAAGGAGGAATACCGTCGAAAAACAGCAAGTCTTTAAAATCACAATCATCACAGAAATCACATGACTCATAAAACCTTGCAATTTGCAGACGAAGGGTGTACCCAGGCACAGGCATTCCCATGTCGGATACTTATTTACTACCCGCCTTTTACCCGTAAATTTGTGTTCAGTCCCCACTTCTAACCTATTATAAAAAAGGTCATTTTACGGATAAATTTATAATCATTTAAATCTTCCTTTGGTCGATGAGGATAATATACTTAATACACTAAAAGAAGTAGTTGAAGGGATTTAGTATGGCGGAGAATCTTGATCTTGCCCTATTGCTCGCGGTTTTTAGCGCTGAGAGAGGAATAAGGATAGAGGGGAGAACGAGGATTCAGAAGCTGGTTTGTTTGTTACAGTACGCGGATGGTATCCCCTTTTCTTTTAGTTTTAAGCCTTATTATTATGGTCCTTTTTCGGATGACCTTTCCGACTCTATTAACTCGCTTGTTGGTATGAGGCTGATCAGGGAGACTGTTACTCCTACTCTTTATAGGTCTTATCGGTATGACTATGAGCTTACTGAGGAAGGTCGAAGGCTCCTTGGTAGAATGGAAGCGCAAAACGAGGAATTAACTGGACGGATATCAAGGCGAGTAAGAGAATACGATGATTATAACACATCAGTGTTGGTTAGGATGGCTAAAGAGATAAGCGGAATACCTTCAATCAGAGGATAAAAACAGAAGGCGAGCGCAAAGAATGGCTCGGAGTGCTCCGCCGTCAATCTTATCTAAAAGTAAGCCCACAGGTAACTAAAAGGCATTTTACATGACAGTCCTCGTCGAGAGCCCCAACGCAGCCGTAGAACACCTCACCGAAAATGGAACCACTGAAAGGTACCGGATAGGAGACGCCCGCGATTTTCATGACCCAATGAAACCTGCCATCCTTTGCACTACGCGATACAATCAGTAAGACCTATTAACACCATAAAGGTATGACTAATTTGGTATACTAATTGGGTCAGACGGAAACGGTTTCCGGCAAGGTGCCAACCGAACACAAGAGGGTCCTCCAGGAACACGACGTAAACATCAGCAAACTCATCCAGGAAGCCGTAGAGAAGGAGGTCAAACGCATCGAAGAGGAACAGCTGAGAAAAGCCCTAACGGAGGCCAGCATACACCTGCAGAGTGTCCCCGACGAACACATAGTGGACTCCATCCGAAGGAGCCGCGACACACGATGACCGCCATGGTCATCGACGCCAGCAGCCTGCTTCTACTGATCAAGAGACGCGGCGCGGAAGCGGCCAACACGTTGAGGGAAGCCCTCACAGTCCCCCTTGTAAGCTACGAGGTGGGAAACGCGTTGAGAACCAGCGTCCAAGTCTACCACGACATGTCCCCCGAGAAAGCGGAGTCGACGCTGGATCATATTCACACGTGCCTCGGCTACATGAAACTCGTAGACCAGTCCAGCATTGAAGCCATGAGGGAGATCTTCAGAACATGCCTCAAATACGGCTTAACTTACTACGACGCAGCGTACCTAGCAGCCGCATTATCATTGAAGGCTCCGCTGATAACAGATGACAGACAACTCGCCGAGGCAGCCAGAAAAGCAGCGATACAGACAGCGGACACAGCGTCGCTGACCGCTTAAGTCAAAAAATCCTCCAAATTTTTGATCCGCCTGCGCGCGCATCGACCAGATCCTAAGACAGAGAGAGTGAGCCCGGCCCAACCCCGCCACACCCCCTGCCAAATCTTGGTCAACAAGTGAAAACAGAGATTCATGTGAAAAAAGGTAGGGGGCACCAAATGCAGGAAGGAAAACACCCCTAAAATGGGATCCGTGGACCGCGCCCCCACGGATCAGCGGAGACAAACGTATAGAGAACTACGTGGTGAAGCAAAAGGCGCCCCCTAAAAATGGGGGTGAAGGATCGTAGAGAAAGCACGAGTCAGAAGATGGAAAATTTTTTCCGCCTTATAACAAGCTAGCCGTTATAACCGAAAATGAGTAGAGGCTAGACGCCGTTGCAGGGCGCCAAGCACGCCCACTTCCACAACCAGAAAGGCTTCCACCACAAACCCAGACCACCAGATCTACGAAAAAAGACTCCAACAATACTAAGCCATACCACCCAACCACGAGTACAAGGCAGACCCACTCAACCCATCAGAACCCAGCTAAACGCCACCTATAAAGTAGAAAAGTATAATAAGTAGAAAATTCCACCAGCACCTATGAGCACATCTATTAAGCTCAGCGAGGACGCCAAAAGGACCCTCGAAAAACTCCAAGCCAGGATCACCCTAGCCACAGGCGCCAAGATACCCCAGCAACGACTCCTGGACACCATAATAAGGCTCTCCGCGGACAACATCGACCAGATACTGGAGGCCACCACGCAGGCCAGGCCCCTCACCATGAGCCAGCTGGAAGCCCTCCTGGCCACCCCCGCGGACTGGGGCACCGAGACACGGGAGGAGGAAATAGACCAGACCCTCTACGGACGCAGAGCAACCGCGGAGGACACCCGCCCCTGACCGTCCTCGTGGACACGGGCGTCCTCGTAGCCTTCCACAACACCCGGGACCTGAACCACGACGCCGCCACCAGGCTCGTCAAATCCATCGCGGGAGGCGAGATGGGCCCCGCCTACACCACCGACTACGTCTTCGACGAGGCCGTCACAGTGGCCCTCACCCGCACAGGCAGACCCGACCTCGCCGTCTCCCTGGGCAGGTTCATCCTCGGCCAGGGCACGCCCCCCTTCATGGAGATGGTGAACATCGACGATGAGACATTCGCCAGGGCCTGGACCCTCTTCACGAGGCACTCCCAGAGGGGCCTGAGCTTCACCGACTGCGCGTCCCTCGCAACCATGGAAACCATGAGAATAGAACGGATAGCCAGCTTCGACACAGACTTCGATGGAATCACCTCAAGAACGGCCTAATCATCGCCGCCACTCCTAATGCGGCTCCCCTGACCAAATGGGATCAGACAACAGTGTTGCAGTTAATGGCGCCTGCAGAGAAACGAGAGAGGGTCACAGCGAAAAACCATGAAAGCCCTCGATCCGCCAAACGGCACGAGAAACACCGTCTGATCCGCGACGAATCTACGCAAAAACGCCGTCCAATCCACGCAATGTCACAGCTCCATTCAGCACACATGGCACACCGCTGTAGGCGACTGACGCCCAAAAAAAGTAGGGGAGGTGAGGAAGCCCAGCAGGGTGGAGGTGGTGTAGAGTCGGTGGTACATGAGCAGCATGAGGAGTCTGTCTCTTAGGGGTAGTTTGAAGGGGTGGCTTGCACCGATCCTTCTTTTCCTGTCCTCCCGGTGGAGGCGTTTCTCCTCGTACTTGGGGTAGGATTCCTGTATTTTGAAGAATAGGGCGTCGAACTCAGGTACCTCTAGGCCTCTGAAGGACTTGAAATCCAGGGGTTTTCGGGATAACCGGTCGTAATTCATCATGGATGTGGGCTACCGAGTAAAATTTCTCCCTAATATTAATAAAAGAACCGTTCTACGGCCAGAAAACCCCAATAAAGACTAAGGTCTAATATATGTAAGTGGTCGAGCACTAAATATTCTAGTTCAATGATAGGGACGAGTGTCCACGATTAAACAAACATGAAAATATATATATCTCGCCCATAATGAGATAATTGGATTACTGTGGAAACCGAAATGGTTAGATCACTTGCTCGAGATAGCAAATGGCTAACGGAAAACTACGAAAAAATCCAGAATTCTGGAAACAAAGTAGTCGTTATAAAAAACGAAGAAGTAATCCTAGAAACAGAGGATTACGAAGAAATGCTGGCTTTGCTAGAAGAACGTAATGAAGACCCCGCATTCTTGGTAATAGAAGTGGTTCCCCCAAAGGACGCAGCGTTTATCCTATAAAGTGAAATCGAATGTTCCGAGTCCCTTTACAGGTGAGAAAGTTTGCTTCGGAAGAAAAATTCATTTTTCTTCCAGCATTCATACGTTTAGGGACGATTGCCGGCCAAATTCAATTACTTGTAGACACAGGCAGCCCATTCACAGTTCTTGCGCCAAGAGATGGGATTAGATTTAGAATTCCTCTAAAACGATATGCGAGGCAAAAAGCGAAAACGGTTCAACTAGCAGGGTTTTTGTTTAAAAAATTTCCTTTAGACAAGGCTACTCTAACACTTACAGACGATAAGGATGAACACTATCATGTTACGACTGATACTGTGCAGTTGTTGACCCCCACGAAGGTAAATAAACAAACAATGAGAGATACTCAGCATATACCCAGTATAGTTGGTTTGAATTGGCTTACTGAACAAGATGTCACTTTGGTATACAATCCAAACAGAAGCATTGCCTTCCTTGATTTTCCATAATTTAAAATTGATTTTTTATTGAGGCCCTCAGCTGGTACAGCCTATACCTGAAACTGGGCTTCAAAATTTTATGTTAACTCGTCTCGAGAAAAAACCGTGATGAGTGGTCAGAGAGGGCATGGAGGCAAAGATTTCTATCTGAACTAATCGCCCCTATTTTTAAGGGGAAATCGGCTTGAGAAACCAGCAACCTGGATCCGCCCAGTCAAACACAAGTCAGAGGGATCATGTTACCAGCGGACATACCAGCTACGAATCTATAGAACATCTTTCATACGCCTATAAACCTCTACAAATTAACGCGTGAAAAGGGGAAATAACTTGAAGCAACCACTCCATGGTTGAACCTTGTCCACGTCTGCAAGGTGACTCTACTCAACGTTCCCAGCTTTACTTAAACGAATCAGGTCGAGAATAGCTCTAGACCACGGAACCTCCTGTATCCTCCAGTTACGCTTCAAAATAGTGACCTTAATCACCCGAACATCCTCAGACTCTAAATCATCGTTGAGCCTTATTTTCTCCACTAGATCCTTCATGACCTCGTCCTCTGAAGCATAAACCCAGTTGTCCTTGCCTATTCTAAGGACGTAGAACCTGTTCTTATCAACCTTTAACGCAGTCACGCCAGACCCTGCCAGATTCACGACTCCCTCACAGCTAAAATACCTCACAGTAACTCAAGTCTTATGGTTAATTGTGGTCGTCTCTGTGCGCCGTTACTCCTTTAATCACAGAATGGTGACTGGCACACTTTCTTAACGCCTAGTCTAAAATACATTAGCCCGCCTTCTTCCTCTGATTCACGAGGCCCCTACTCAAAAACCTAGGTTCTAGCATCGAACATGAATAGCTCAAGCTCGACGGCTAAAATATAATCCCCCGAGAAAACCATCAGTAAGCACGACCCTTCACACCTAACAGACGACATCATATATTATCGAACAATACTGAAAGACTAAGGGAAAACAGCGTGAAACTAGCTCAAAAAGACCTCAAACAGTTCCTAAAACTGCATAAGTCGCTGCTACTCTACACCAACCAGCGACTAAAGCTGAACAGGGACGCCACCACAATCAACCAGCTCCTCAACCTAGGCATCAAGGAACTGATGAAGGTAAGAGACGCGCTGTACAGCCAACCCAGCCTCATCGACGACTTCATCGCAGAGAACCCCTCAAGACTCAACTCGGAGGAGCTTAAAGCCGTCTCAGAGTGGAGAAACCATGTCAAAGGGACCTTCTACATACTCCGGTACCTAAAGAAATACGCCATATTCCTGGATGAACAGTCACCTGCCCACGCCTACGGGGTCCTTGCGCTGTCCGAAACCCTGGACGAGATTCTGGGCCCCGGCCTCCCGGTGCGGCTTGAGGCAGTCCTTCTCCCCTTCAAAGACCAGATCGTCTACGACGGGTTCGTCACCCCCTACAACGTCATATTCGGCAAAGGAATCCGGGATGATCTGAACGAAGAGTACAGGGAAGCCAAACACAGGTTCGGCGTCGTAACGTCACTACCCTGGACAGGGGACGAGAAGAAATCCGACGCTGAGCTGCTGAAATTCTACTTGAAAAACAACGGCACCCGGCTGAGATACGAGGAAGAGATCGAGGAGCTGGTTAACAAGGACCCCGCCAACATGAAGCTCTACTATAGACAGATGGGCGAGGTCCACTCCAGAAAAATAAGGAAACAGCTCCACGGTTTGGGGGCCAACGACGCCTGGTTCGCTGTCATCGAGGGAATCGTCATCGCCAGCGGGGCGAGCAAGGAGCAGGTCACCAGCGTGCTAAAGCATATTCTTCCCGAGGATAAGAGGGAGTTTACCTACATCTTCCACTTCAAGAAAAAAGGCTAGCAGTTTACCGAAAAAAATTAGGGGGTAAGAGGGTTTGGCGTGCCTATGTATCGTTTCACAGGGTTCTCCCCTGGGGGATCAAGGTGTTTAGCCAGGAACTCGTATATCTCGCCGCGGACCCCTTTCGAGAACCTGTCATCGAGTCTGCTGAAGCCGTGGGCCCCAGGCGTAGGCGGGTAGATCTTGTGGTCAAAGACCCAGTTCATGGATTTCAGCGATTTTACCATGTGTTCCACCTCTAACACATTGACGTCCTGGTCATTCTCTGTGGAGTGAACAAGCAGAGGGGGGTGTACACCCGGCTTGTACTCTGGGACATTCCAGGCAGGAGACCTCCGCTTATAGTTAGCGTAGTCATCGTTCGCGCTCTTACCGACGTGGTACCCCGCCTCGAACAGGTCTCTGTAGCCCTGCGACTTGTAGCCCATCCTGGCCACGACGTCGCTTACAGGCACAGACGCGTGAGCCGCCTGGTAGTCCTCGGGGTGGTTGAATATGTTGAACAGGGTGTGCATCCCGCCGTGGCTCCACCCCATTATACCCACCCTCTCTGAGTCTACGCTGTCACAGTTGTCAACCATGAAGTTCCTGGACTCGTAGGTGTCCTCCGACTCTAGTCCGCCGTAGTCGATTAACTCATAGAATTCTTTACCGTACCCGGTGCTGCCCCGATACTCTGGCGCCACCACAACGTATCCTTGTTCGACGAGCTCTCTTATTACGTTTGAAGCCATTGAGCTAAAGTTAGAGTGTACGCCCCCGTGAGGTAAGACGATGAGCGGGCTTTTCTCTCCGTCCTTAAGGCTTCTTGGGACAAACGTGTATGCCGCAAATGTGACTCGGTTACCTGCCCCCTGAGCCGTTGAGCTGGGCTGGTACTGAGAAGGCGGGCCCGTTAAGGTAACCTTGTCGATACATGCGATGCCGCCGACTCTATGGTACCATAGAACGTCGTCTACCATCATCTGGGTGGCCGCGTGCATATGGGCCAGTGGCCCATACTCCATTCCATTTATCACTAGTTTCTTCAACACTTTTTCAGCGATTTTATCGATTTCTTCATCCGTCAACAATATGATTCCTCCAACTGTACATTCCTTCAAAACGGCGGGTAGAATACCTGAAGCAAGCCAGCCTGTGGCAGGCTAGACACATAACGTCTACGGGGAAAGGGGGCTTGGCTTTCACCTAGATTTCCACCTCTCGCCATGAAGGCCTTCCCCCCGTCGTGGGGGTAAGTGCGTTCCAGCGTACCATACCCTGAGGTAGGTTTCTGGCGATCCCTCAGCACGAGTTAAGCATATTATGGGGATGCCTCCATTAAAAAAAAGGGGAATTCATTCTACATTGGCAGTATCTTTAGTACTTGGAGTAGATACTCGATTCTGCCTGAGAGCATAGACATCCTGAAAAGCACGGTGTTGCCGAACATCACGCCTAGGCCAACCATTATGATGAGCCGCCCTAGTCTAGCCGTGGGTGCTAGTACGCCCGTGTGTTCTCTCGTGAATAGGAAGTAGGATAGAGCGCATATTGTGCCGATTCCTACGTAGAGGAAGTTCAGCCAATCCATCGTAGACGAGCCTGACGGTGCGGTGATGGTGGAGTTTATCTGGTTGATGAGGTTAGGCACCAAGGTGCCGCTGGTCACTACGCCCAGCATCACCCCTACAAGGGTAGCGATCGAGTACCTTGATATCCACCTATACTTTTCTACGAAGACGGTGTACATACCTAGGCCAAGGAGTATGGGTATGATGAACATGTACTGTCCTTTCAGTAGCGGGGTTATCGCGATCCTGTTCGTGTTCTGAACCGCGACAATGGCTGTAATTGCAAAGGCGATGCCGATGTAGATGTGTTCAGCCAGCCTGTAGAGTGGGTTTTCTTTGTACAGCATGTAGCTGTAGATGGCTACTGTGAGAACAGCGCCCACCCACAGCCCGAGTAGCCCCCATATCTCAGTCGGGTACGCCATTTCAGTTTCCTCCCTTTATCTTGCTGTATATTACTGGCAGGTTAGCTAGGATGATCAGTATCACGAAGAGTAGGTGCGTGGAGCTAATGGCATCCATTGTTTTCGTGGCTGCGGCGGGCATACCGGCGAGCGCCTCCAGCTCGGCTGCCCCTCTCACTCCGACTGCTAAGCCGAAGATGTCCCCGCTGGCGAGGTAGGGCGCTAGGGCTGAGCCCTTCATCGCGATGCCCATACCTGCAACCGGGACGCCGTAGGCTGCTCCCCACTGCTGGATCCACTTCACCTCGCCCTCCGCTGTGAATAACACCATTGCGAAGTCTGCTGCGCGGTTGGCGTCACTCATCAGGGGGATTTCCGCTATGGGTCTCCCGTAGTGGTCGGCTGGGAAGACACTGCTCATGTCAACAGCCATCTGAGCCGCTGCGGCATCCTCTCCGGCATAGTAGCCTAGGAAAACCACGTCTTCACCGTATTCAAGGGTCTGAAGCTTTGGCACTAGCTCTTTCAAACGATCCCAGGACCTAGCCACATCCACGCTGTTCCCCATGTACACAAGCCTTGCGCCTCGGTCTATGAGTGTGTTAGTCTCTACGACTAGCCCTCCCATGCACTCCGGCCACGTGCTTACGCTCATGAAGATGTCAATGAGTACAACGTCGCCTTCTTGAACTGTCTGCAGGCCGCCGTATAGAGCCCTAGTCGAGGGCTTAATGGTGATCGGCAGTCCTATGGGAGATATCAGAGGCCAAGTTATGACGAGGACGATGAGCCAGTAGTAGACTCTCCGGTCAAGCTTGTCCAGTCTATCAAAGATAGTTTGGTTGGCCATTTACTCCCCTCCTCCGAAGAAGCCTCTCTCGTTACCGGTGATCACTCTGTAGGCGTACACGATTGTACCGAAACCTGCGATCAGCATTAGGACCCTGTATCCAGGTAGCTGGCCTGGTCCAAGCAGCCAGTCGCCGATGACGGGGAACCCTGACCAGATCACCTCTCCGATAGGAGCATTGGTGAAGACCACGATGCACCCAGATATGAGAAGCAGAGCTGCGTCAATGTTCCTGGCTCTGAAGGCTCGGTAGGCTGAGGATACTATGAAGAACCCCGTGCTCGCGTACATTGTTTGCTCCAAGGTGGTGTACACGTTTCTGAATGCCCACTGGTACTGTTCGCCATTCGTGTTGATTAAGCCCAGTATGAACACCGTGAGGAATGTTACTATAGTCACTATGCTGTACAGCCATCTTCCCTCCACTCTTCTCTGCACGTTTTTCCCGTGAATCTTTAGCAGGCTGATGACGCCCAGTCCTAGAGCTATGTTTGAGATCACCACAGCGAACTGCCTTAACGCCTCAGCGATAGACCCTAAGCCAGAGATCGCGAAGAAGTAGTCAGCGATGATTATTGCGAATACCAGGATAGGTATGTATTTGAAAGCTGTTGATTTGATAAACGACATAGTATCACAACCTTAGTAGATTCACCAGGAACTTGATGCCAATGGGAGCGAGGATCATCCCCAGGATCATTATCCCGAGGGACACGAGCTTGATCACGTCTTCAGCGGCTATTGGCCCCACGGCTCCCGCGTCGCCCGATACGGCTGCGGCGGCCGCGAACAGCTCCTCCATTATGAGAGTGTAGTCCGTGCTCGCTACGAGGAAGGGTATCTGGTACAGGTTGACAGTCCCGCTTATCTGCAGGGCGCCTACGAGGTTGCCTGCTTCTGCAAGTACTACAGACTCGTATGCGAGGTAGCCGATCAGGCATGCGCCGGCCGGGTTCTCCCTCTGCACTGCACCTATGTATCTGGATACCAGTGAGCTCTGGTTTGCTATTAGCTCAATGTCATCGTCGTTGTATTCTTCGACTTTACCTTCAAGAGCATAGGCGTTCCTGATAGTTTCCTGTATTAGGGGCATGGCGTCAATCGTCACGGTGAACAGTCTGAGCTTTACACCTGCTTTGGCCGCAAAGCGGGCTAATCTTCCAAGAACCGTGATGCCTGCCAGAATGTATGCGCCGCTTGAGAGGCTTAACGATGTACCGATGCCGGGCATGTAGAATATGGGCCTACCCATCTCGGCGCACCGGCCGACAGCCTCAGGCAACGCCTCCAGAGGGGCCAATGTTCTGATTTTAAAGTTCTTACCTTGCTCCATCATTCTAGTGAATAGGTAGTAGAGGACAAAAGAGCCAAACAGTAGAACGAAGGCTATGATCCGTCCATCTTTAATTAACATCTCGTTCATTTTCCTTTTTGCATTCCCTGCTGAATGGCAACAGGGCGTTCACCCCGTCGTGGGGCATAGCGCTTTCCGTCGTTCCCAGACAGAGATTACTGTTCGAAAACTCACTCGGCGTAACCCTGCGCGGGTTGTGATCTGACATTAGATCATACAGTATAGACAGTAATTATTGTTTTAAGACTTACCATTAGTTTCTAGCAACGAATATTTAATATGAATTCAAAATAAATTAGATGCACTTAGTGCACAGCAGCCATCCACGCGACCGGAGCCCACGGCCACAACCCTTAATACACCAAACGTATTACATACAACGTATTATGAGCACCGTAATCTCCATCCGCGTACCCGACGAGACCAAACGAGACATAGACAAATACAACATAGAGGTCAGCGCCGTGGCCAGAAGAGCCATAGAAGAGGAGATACGAAGAAAGAAACTGGAGGAAGCCACAGAGGCCGCCAGGGAGCTCGGCGACTACTTCTCAAGGATACCCGAGGAGCAGGTCCTACACTGGATCAAAGAGGACCGGAGGGCCCGCTGAATGCCCATCTTCGACGCCAGCAGCGTACAGGCGGCCCTCAGAAAGCTGCGGGGAGACGCCGCCCCCATCCTGGAGGGCCAGACCGTCCTTGACCTCACCCTATACGAGCTCGGCAACATCGTCTGGAAGGAGAACCTGGCATCCGGTGGGACACCGGAGGAAGCCTCGGAGAAGGTGAAGACCATCGTGAGACTCCTCTCCATCATGGAAATAAGGAGAATAGAACCTGGCGAGATGGCGGCCATAGCCGAGAACGCCGCCGCCCACGGCCTCACCTTCTGCGACTCAGCCTACCTCACAGCCGCCCACGGATTAGCCACCACCCTAATAACCGAGGACACGGACCTCCTCGGGGCCGCACACGACGCAGGCGCCAAGGCAACACCCATAGACCAATACCTGAAAACCTCCACCTGAACCCCGACAGCCGCAAACCGAAAACGGGGAACCATGGCTGCAAACCCTCCTGGAGCCTGTCACATCCCAACTATATCCTGGTGGTCCACCCGGGACAGCCCCGTGACACGATCATACGAGCGGTCGCTGCTGAGAACCACGGCATCACGGCCCAGGGCAGTGGCAGCATGATCGTTCTCCTTCATTTTTCCTCCTCCTACAACAACTCCAAAGAACCAGTACGCCTATTTCTTGGCTTGAGTGGGGGAGAATATGCCAAAAGCCGCTCCTTGAGGGTCCCGTAAACCGGCTACTCGCCCAAATCCTGGGATGTCCGTCGCCGGTAGAAACACTGTGCCTCCCAGCTCAAGCGCCTTCTTAATCGCGGCGTCGACGTCTTCTACTCCGATGTAGGCGATCCAGTGTGGTTCCGGGCCGCCTGACGGCCATACGGGTCCTTCAGGTCTGGGGCCAACCAGTCCACCGACGGGTATGTTGCCGGCCATCAGCATCTTGTATTCGCCTGGTGTTGTGGTCAGCCCTGTTACCTCTTGATAGAATCTCTGGGCTGCTTCAGGGTCGGTTGTCATCAACTCGTGCCAGTTGAAGCCTTTGCGCGGAATCTGAATAGCTCCGTTACTTTCGGCTAGACCTTGGTTGTCGTCTCCTCTTTTTTCAGCCTCGTCGTTCATTTTCCTCATGTGATCGGTTACGCCTCCTTGGTGACGGTCTCATAGCGGAGGTGGAACGCGCCGGAGCTGAACCTCCTGGTGTCCACGAGCCTCAGGTTGATCCTCTCGGAGAGGTCCTTGAACAGGGGTTTCCCCTTGCCCAGGATGACGGGGTGCACTGTGATGCCGTACTCGTCGATGAGGCCCAGCCTCGTGAAGGTCTGGGCGATGCCTGGTCCGCCGGCCACCACCATGTTCTTGCCAGGCTGCCTCTTCAGCTTGGCTATCTCCTGGGGGATGTCGGCCTTGATGAGCCTCGTGTTCTTCCAGTCTACGCTGTCGAGGGTGCGTGAGAACACGATCTTCTGGGTCTCGTCGGCGTAGCGGGAGAACTTGATGTCGCTGGGTGTGCTGGCGGGGTTGGTGGCGGCGGCGGGCCAGTACTTCTCCCATATCTGGTAGGTTACCCGTCCGAGTAGGAGGGTGTCCGCGTTTCGTAGCTCGGTCCACATGGCCTCGTGTATGTCTCTCCACGCTTCCTGATCCTGGAAGGCTGGGAGCCAGTCCATGCTGTCGTTGGGGCCGGTGGCGAAGCCGTCGAGGGTCATCTGCATGCTCAGGATCACCTTTCTCATGGGGGGTGCCTTCTGGGGTTTCCTGGTTGATCCTTGGATCAGTGGCTTATTAACAGAAAATGGGTGGTGAGGGTGAGTCGATGCGTGTAATATTTCTCATTTTTCTGGCTCAAGTACCCTGGTTCATCGAGAGGGCGGTGGACGCCTTCAGGGACATGATCCAGGCGGGTTGGAGGTGCGACGTGGGGACGTACGACGCGGTTATGGGCGCCCTTGGGAGGCTGTGATCGGCCTCAGTGCTCGTCGCGGCTCTTCCTCAATTGTATATTATAAGGGGGGACAACCCTGGGGATAAACTTCGAATGGTTGAAGGCAAAATATCCTTTCTTGCCAGGTTGATCAGCCGCCTGAAACTAGCAAGACCTATAAACACCGAATCGGTATAACCAATCTGGTAAACCACATGGGTCAGACGGAGACGGTCTCAGGCAAGGTGCCCGCCGAGCACAAGAGAATCCTCCAGGAGCATCGCGTCAACGTCAGCCGGCTCATCCAGGAAGCTGTCGAGAGGGAGGTCCAACGTATCGAAGACGAGAAGCTCAAAAAGGCACTGGCTGAGGCCAGTAGAAGCCTCCAAAGCATCCCAGACGAGCATATAATCGAATCCATCAGGAGGAGCCGTGACACACGATGACTGCCATGGTTTTGGACGCCAGCAGTCTCCTGCTCCTTATCAAGAGTCGCGGCCCAGAGGCCGCCAACGCACTGAAGGACGCGGCCACGGTCCCCCTCGCAGGCTACGAGGTTGGAAACGCCCTGAGAACAAGCGTCCAGGTCCACCACGAGATGGCTCCAGATACCGCGGAGACAACCCTCGGCAACATCCACACATGCCTCAAATACATGAAGATCGTTGACCAGTCCAGCCTCCAAGCCATGACCGAGACCCTGAGAACAAGCCTCAAACACGGCCTAACCTACTACGACGCCGCTTACCTGGCAGTCGCATTATCTCTTGGGGCCCCGCTGATAACGGACGACAGGCACCTCGCCGAGGCTGCCCGAAGAGCAGGGATACAGACGGCGGACATGGCATCATTGACCGCCTGAATATAAGCTTAAAGAACGGAACCTCCATCCCTTTTTTTAGTTTAATACCCATCCGCAATTAACCACACCACAGGTGAAGCCCGTGAAGAGCAGCCTAACCAGGAAGCAGGCCAACCAGCTCTGCAAGACCGTCGGCCAGATGCTCGTCGCAGAACTCGCAACAACCAACGTCAAGGGCAAAGCAGACAAACTCGTCGCAGAATACGTCAAAGCCAACAAGCTGGACGCAGATCCCCAGGAGCTCTCCAGGAGCCTCAGATGGTCCGTCAAGGTAACTCTATCCTAAACAGCTGCCGCTGAATGCCCATCTTCGACGCCAGCAGCCTCCTACTGCTCATCAAGCGAAGCGTAGCCGAGGCAGCAGGAAGAGCAGGGGTGCAGACAGCGGACAAGCCTAACTGACCGCCTAACTCCATAAACCTCCGAGGACCCTCACACAACCGTCACTCCAGAACCAAGAAGAGGAGGCGCGGAGGGAGATCAGGGAAGGCGCCACCACCGCCCTCACAGAACTCCTCAGAGAGCTGTGCTGAGCCCACATGTTTCAAATCCTAACATCCAGTCGGTAAAGGGCCCGATTTAACTTTAATAAACAAAGCTACCCGACGATCTCACAGGTGAAAACCAATGGCTAAAACCCTAACAGACAAGCAGGGCAACGAGCTCTGCGAGACCGTCGGTCAGGCCCTAGTAGCCGAGCTGGGGGCCGCCACCGTCAAAGGCAAGGTTGACAAGCTGGTCGCAGACTACGTCAAGAAGAACAAGATAGACATCAGCCCAGACGAGCTGTCCAAGAAGCTCCGATGGTCCGTGAAGGTAACCCTCAAGTAAACCCAGCGCCCGCACAAACCAGAATCCCCCATTTCTTAATCATCCCAACACATAGCTCGGCCCCTAACGGTGAGAGGGGAGGGGGTGAGCAATGCGAACCGGAAACTGCCTCCCCACGCCTAAAGGAGCCTCGGAACAGTCCGATGCGCCGCCATTCTATCAAAAACGCGGTCCATTCCATACAGAAACGCGGTCACCAAACGTGACAGCCCAGAGTGGAGAACTGACTAACCTAAACGCAATAGATAGGACCCAATCACAGTTAAATCCACCAACACGAGGGCCACACCCCAAAATTTTTTCCTGCTATAACAGGCTAGCCGAAATAACCAAAATTGAGTAGAGGCTAGACGCCTATGCAGGGAGCCAGGTAGTAGACCAGTCTGCCCTGGGGGATCTCGAACTCCATCTTCACGGGCATATCCGTGCTCAGCTCCAGCACAGCCACCTCGCTCACACTCCCAGCCGCATTCGCGATGTCGCTCAGGTAGCTCAGCGTGAACGTCGCGCCGCTCGCCTCGTCCACCTTCAGGTCCAGCAGGTCGTCGCTGTCCCTCTCCCACTCGCTGAAGCTGCTGCCCATGTCCCCCTCGGCGCTTATCTTCAGCACATCCTTATCCACCTCGACCCGCACGTGTTCGGACACCAGGTCCGCGTCACGGATCGCCATCCTCAGAGCGCCCGTCGTAAGCCGCGCCCTCGCCTTGAAGAAGATCTTCGGCTGAGGCACCTCCTCGTCCAGCGGCTCCAGCACAGGCATCTCGAACCGCCTGCTGTGCCCGCCCCGCTTGCAGTGGATGACCAGCCGGGCCTTCTCCTCGTTCAGCACGATCCTGACCTGCTCGTCCTTGTCCACCCTGTCCAGGAACTTGAGGAACTCCTTGATGTTGATGCTGAGCCTCGGCTCGCCCTCGCACCTGTACCCGTCGAAGAAGCCCCCTGGGAGCTCGAAGTCCACCATGGCCACGTGGCTCGGGTCCATGGCCAGCAGCCTTACCTGAGCCTCGTTAAGCACGAACGTCCCCTCCTCAACGATGACGCTCAGCGCCTTCACAAGGCTCCTGAAGGGGTCGATCCTGGAAACCTCAACCTCGAACAAAGCAAACAACCTCAGATATGCTGCACACTAATCGACGCAACACCATAAAAACCCCGTGGTCAACTGTAGTCGCGCCACGTGTGCCCGCACTTGGTGCACCTGAAGAACTGCGTGGAGCTCTCATCCACCCCGCGCGTCTGCACCATCCACCAGTATGCCTCGTCGTTGCCGCACTTCTCGCACTTCGCCCTCGTCTTCGGCATCGTGCTCAGCTTACGCTCCTTCTGGCCAACCACGATGATCTTCTCGTCCCCGCGGCTGCCGCGGCTCACCGTCCGGGTCTCCTCCAGAGGCTCCTCCCAACCGCACCTGGGGCACACGTAGCACCTCTTACCGTTATCCGCCTCGCAGAAAGCCCCACACTCCGGACAGAACTTCAGCTCTCGCTCCCTCCGTTCGCACACTATCCAGCAGGAACTGTTTTTAAACCTTGTGCAAGCCGGCGCCCAGGGCCCCGGCCACCAGGCCGGCCACCCGCAGGGCCTCCGGGTGCCCCCCCGCGGACACCGCGTCCAGCAGCCTCGCTGCGTCGGTCTCGCCCAGCCCCGCGCAGACCACCCTGCGGTCCCCCCACGCGAACGCGGTCACCGCGTCCAGGGTACCCCCGGCCCCCAGGGCCAGCACTGGCTTGCCCGAGCCCGCCGCCAGCCTGAGGGGGTCGACGGTGCAGCCCTCGGGCAGCGAAGCCTCGTCCACCAGTATGACCCTCACCTGGCCGCGGTGACGCGAGCCCGCCAGGGCCCCCAAGAAGCCATCCGTGACGTCCCCCCCTGGCGACCAGGCGCAGATGACTCCCTCAAGGCCAACGCGGCCCCTGTACACGGCCCCTACGGCGGCGAAGCCGCCGCCCAGCGGAGCCATCGCTAACCCCAGAACCCTTATGTTGGCCTTGACCTGCCCGATCCTCACAGGCCCCTGGGCCCCCCGGAGAGAAGCCTCACTTCCCGTACTCCCGGAGGCTCGCCTCGAACCCCTCCAGGAACTCGTCCAGCTTGCCGCCGGCGGCCCCGATCGCCCTCCTCAGCGCATCGAGGTGCTTGTCTCCCTTCCTGAGCTTTATGAACAGCTTGCTCCTGTCCATCAGTGGGTGCGGCTTGCTGTACCCGGCCATCTCCACCTCGGGGTCCTCCAGGAGGCTGCTCTGCAGAAGGTTCAGCAGCGTGTGGCCTTCGCCGCTGAACTCCATCTCCATGTACTCGCCCTCCTGCCGGACGACGTTGATCCTCACGCCATCTCCTCCCTGCCGTAGCTCCTGGCCGTCTTCCTCCGCTCCACCCTGCCGCAGCTCGGGCACGTCAGGTTCCCCTCCCTCCTCTCTAGGAGGGTCCCGCACCTGCCGCAGTACGCGTACACGACGCCGTGCTCGGGCGCGGCCAGGCTCATCTGGTTGAGCCTGTTCTTGACGTTTACTATCCTGCCCTTCACGACATCCCCGCTGCGCAGCGCCATGTCAATGTTCTTCACGTACTCGCTGCTTATGTCGCTTATGTGGACGACGCCGCTGTACGTGGGGTGAACGTGCTTACCGTCAAGCATGAATATGTCGACCCGCGCGTCCCTCCTCGCCACGGAGCCCACCTCGGCCACGGCCTCCATGCCCTCCTTAGGCACCAGTATCTCGGGGGTCAGCTTCCTCACCTCAACGGACCTGGTCCGCGAGTCGATGGCAGTAACCCCTATCTCAGATGACCTAACCTCCCCGTCCAGCTGGTAAGCCCCCGCCCCGTCGTTAAACTCCTCAGCGACGGCCAGCCTGTCCCCGGGGAAGACCTCCATACCCTCAGGCTTCTTCGCCAATGCAGTCTTCCTTCAGTACCCCGTTGTTTCTCACCCGGTTTCGGTCCCCGGGCGAAGCATATTGAGCGTGAATGTGAATGCATGGCTCTTAACACGGCGTGTTTTAAAAACCCAGCGGTCACCCCAGGATGCCCGCGCCCCACGCCTCCTCCCAGGGCAGATCCCCCAACGCAACGTGCGCCTCCCCCACGGTGAGAACGGGCCTGTCGACCCCGGCGACGCCGTCCAGGGCTATCCTGGGGCACGCCGCCGCGACGAAGGCCTGGGGCTCCGAGAAGTTGTTAAGGTGCTCGGCCCTCGCCTCGTCCAGGTAGATGATGGCCGCCTCGGCGCCCCTCTCCCTGAACCTGCGCTCCAGCTCATCGGCCGCGGCCAGGGCCATCTGCCCCGGCTTCGACGAAACGATTATGCCGACCCTCTCCGCGCCCCTCAGGGCGACTACGCCGGCGTACCTCCTCCGGGCCAGGCCCATGAGCTCCTCCGGCCGCAGCACAGCGACCGACCCGTCGTAGGGGTCCGCGGCCACCACGGGCTTCCCCGTGGACAGCGCCAGGCCGAGGGGGTGGAACCGGCCGCCGCCGATGAAGAGGAACGCGTCCACGCCGCCGGCCACCCTCCGGGCGGAGCCGTAGTGGCACCCCAGGACCTGGCCAGGGTGGGGCGCCGCCTCGTCGCCCTCGCCCACTTGGGCCTCGAAGCCGCGGCAGACCAGCTCCGACGCCACGGCCGGCAGCGAGTGAACGTGCTGCACGGTCGAGGCTAGGCCGAGCCTCCTCCAGCCGCCCAGGTGGGGCAGGCACCCCCCCACTATTCTCCCGGCGTCCACCTCGACCTCAGCCGCGACGTAGAGCACGGGGACCTCGCCGTCCTCCACCATGCGGCTGTGGCCGTAGTGTACGAGGAGGTCCGCGCCCACCTCCTCGGCCTGCCTGGACGCCACGTCGCAGGCGCCGTAGCACGAGTCCCCCGACAGGATGACCTGGGCCCCCGTGTCGCGTCGAATCTCGGCGGCCAGCCGGTACGCGTGGGGTCTCAACCCGTCCGGCAGCTGAAGAAGGACGCGCCTAGAGCCCCTACTCGCTATTTCTTCCTTGACCCTCTGGAGCTCCATGTTGTACAATGCGCTCAACAATACGGGTGGCTTGCCTCTAGATGAGGCTATAGCTCAGAGGTCACGACCCTGGTGGGAACCGGGAACTTGTCGCCGGCCCGCTTGAGGGCCTCCTTGGCGTACTCCAGGTACTCCTTGTCCACCTCGGCGACGAATATGGGCTGGTTCTGCCTGATCCTCGCGGCGACGGCCGTGGGCTTCCCGTAGGCATTCTTCATGCCCTCCTGGAACCTGTCGGCCTGGGCCACGTTCACCCTCTTGTGCTCGCGGATGATGTGGTGGGGGAAGGGCACCACCTTGAGCATGAAGTTATCCCTGCCCACGTACTTCTCGAAGACCCTGTTGGCCGCGACTCTGGCTGACTCCAGGGCGTTGTGCCTGATCTGGACGTCCTTGAGGTTGATGAGCTCCACCCTGTAGGCGTACCCGCGGCCCGTGTTACCCATGGTGAACTTGACGATCTTTGACCCCGGGACGCCGCCCATGTACTTGCGCTTGGTGTAGGGCATGTTCTTCTTGAACTTGAAGTTGCTGGCGTTCAACGCTTGTCCCACCAGACTAGCCCAGACGATTAATAAAAAGTTACTGCATGGGGGCGGCCTCCTCGCCCCAGTCCTCCTCCTTCCCGCCCAGCACCTCCACCTTCACCGAGGCCCCGCGATCCGCCCTCAGCAACCTGACAAGAAGCGCCAGTATGGCTGCGGTGGCGGCCGCGAGGACGACCAGGGTCACGTAGATTACGGCTTGATCCATCGTTTAAATTACGTTCAGATCAATATATATGTGTGGGGTCACGCTGGCCGCACGAACAGGTAGTACTTCTGCTCCTGGCTCAGCTCCTCCTGAACGCGGCGCGCGATGAGCTTCACCGGGTCCGTGAGGTTCACCCGCTCCTTGAGGTCCTCGAAGCCGGTGAAGGGCGCCCTCTCCCGCAGCTCCAGTATCTGGAACATGAGGCGCTTGCCGATGCCCGGTATGAGCTCCAGGGAATGCATGCGTGGCGTCAGGGGCGGGCTCGTGTTTATGAACTCCAGGAACCGCCCCTCGTTGGCCTGCACGACGGCCTCCGTGACGGCGGGCAGCTCGGCCTTGGCGGCCGAGGTGAGGTCCTCGTAGTTGATCCTGCCCAGCACGTGGCTGACGAGGGCCCTGTCGCCCTTCCCTACGTATATCCTGTCCCTAATGTTGTACTCGGCGTCCCTGTTAGGCGTGGCCTCCAGCAGCGTGAAGTACACCTCGCCGAGGAGCTGGATGACCCCCGCCGCCGTGTGGGCCGTCCTGGGCGCCCCCGGCCTACCGTGAGGCAGGTAGTCCAAAACGTATGCGTACTCCTCGTACTTCTTAGGCTCCTTGTACAACTCTCGCAGCTCCAGGGCTTGTCCGGGTATCTATTCCGCGACCCGGTATTTTTCAATTATCCCTAAAATCCCCGTCAGGGTGTCCTCGGCCACGATGCGCTGTCTCCCCAGGAAGGTGCGTATCTCCGGGACGGTCTCGGGCATGCAGTTGGCTATCTGCACGGCCAGGGCCCTGTCGATCTTGGCCTTCTCGACCAACTCGTCGGTGAGCGCCGCCGCGGCGTCGCTGTCCAGCTTGCTGAACCTGATGGTGTACTCGAGCACCCGCCGCTGGAGGGGGTCCAGCTCCTCGGCCTTGTCCATGAGGAGCTTCCTGGCCTCGGCGACCGTGATCTCCCTCTTGTTGGTGACGGACACGCCTCAGCCCCCCGCGTGCTTTCTAATGTGCTCGGGAGTGGCTATGATGGTCTTAACGGTCTTCCTCTGGGGTATCTCCAGGACGTAGGCCCGCCCCCTCTGGCCCACAACGTTGGCGATCTGCCCCTGGAACCGCTTATGGGGCATGCCCTTCTGGACCGCCGGGTCTATGGTTATGACTACCTTCTCGCCTGCCTCGTACTTCGTGAGCAGCCTGCTCAGGGGGAGCCTCCCCTTCTCTCGGACCCGTTTGCTCAGGGCTGCCCTGCTCTTTCTTCGTATACCGCTACTGCTTTTTCCCATTGACTCCGTCTCCTAACCTAGCTTGAAGGGCATCTGGCGCCTCATCCTTCGGCTGCCCCTCATCTGCTTAAGCATTTTCCTCATAGTAGTATACTGTTTAATAAGCTCTCTTACTTCCCGCTCCTCCGCGCCGCTGCCCCTGGCGACCCGCCTCATCCTGCTTGCGTTTAGGACCTTGGGGGTCTCCCTCTCCTCCGGGGTCATGCTCTGGATGATGACCTTGTATTTAGCTAGCCTCTCATCAGCGTTCTCCATCTCGTCTGTGGGCAGCTTGTAGCTTATCCCGGGTATCATACTGAGCACCTTCTGGAGGGGCCCCATGTTCTGCATGGCCTCGAACTGGTCGTACATGTCCTGGAGGCTGAACTTGCCGCTGAGCATGGCCGCCACGTCCTTCTCGCTGACGGGCATGTCCGCCTCCTTAACCTTGGCGACGAGGCCCTCGATGTCCCCCATGCCCAGGAGGCGGCCTATGAACCTGCTGGGCACGAAGGCCTCCAGGTCCTCGATCTTCTCCCCGGTTCCAATGAACTTGATGGGGACACCCGTGGCGGCGACGCCGCTGAGGGCCCCCCCGCCCCTGGCCGTGCCGTCCAGCTTGGAGACGATGATGCTGCCAACGGCCGTCGCCTCCTGGAAGGCCCTGGCCTGCGAGGCGGCCTGCTGCCCTATGGTACCGTCTAGGACCAGTATGATCTCCTGGGGCTTGACCGCGGCCTCTATCTGCTGCATCTCCCTGATGAGGCTGGCCTCCTCCTTGTGGCGGCCGGAGGTGTCCAGCAGGACGACCTCGGCGTCCCTGAAGCGTGCCACGCCCCGCGCGGCGAGGGAGACGGGGTCCTTAGCCTCGGGCTCCCCGTAGAAGGGGGCGTTTATGCTCTCGGCGAGCTGCTTGAGCTGGCTGTAGGCACCGGGCCTGAAGGTGTCGGCGCATATGAGGCCGACCCTGAAGCCCCGCTTCTGGAAGTAGCGGGCCAGCTTGGCCGCGTGGGTGGTCTTGCCGCTGCCTTGGATGCCAACCATCATTATGATGTTCTGCTTGCCCGGGGAGATCCTGATCTCCTGGGGCTTCTCGCCTACGAACCTGGTGAGCTCGTCGTAGATGACCTTGACGACGTGCTCCCGGCGGCTAATGCCGGGGGGCAGCTTCTCGTCCAGGGCCCTCTTCTGTATGCTCTGGCTCAGCTCCATGACCAGCTGGACGTTGACGTCGGCCTGGAGGAGGGCCCTCTGGAAGTCCTTTATGAGCTCCTTGACTGCGGCCTCGTCCACGACCGGCGCCTTGATGATCCTCTGTATGGCTTTGTAGAGGTTGCTGCCCAGATTCTCGAGGACCACTGCGTTCACCCGGTATGTCTTGTACTGATGGAGGTGTCCTATAAATGTCCACTTGCGGCTGTCCCCTGTGGCCGGGGGCCGGGCGTCTGCCTCGCTGACGCTGTTTGCGAGGTCGAGGTGCGCCTGCGCTTTGTAGGGGATAGACTGGGCCCTCAGGGAGAGGTGCATCAGCAGGGGCGGCAGAGGCGTGACGCAGGCGGGGGACGAGGGCGGGGAGAACGCGGCAGGCTGAGGCTCACATGCGATACCGTGGTCACCGCCCTCCACAGCCGGAGCCTCAGGCTGCCCCGTGCAACCGATAAATATGGTGTTTGTGTCTTTTACACTGGTGAAGACTTTGATCCAGAAAACAGCCGAAGCCCGTCGCCTCCGGCCTTACGCCCCCGAGGGGTTGATGGTCTTGAGGGGCCCGGGGGAGCGCTACGGGGAGGGCTCCAGGTGGACCCTGGCTGACGGGCATGGTTTCGCCGAGGTGGAGCTCATGAGGGGCTCGGAGTCCCTCAGGCCCGGTACGCTCTATGTGGAGAACCTGGAGGTGAAGCGGGAGGACAGGGGTATGGGCCACGGCGAGGCCCTGTTCCTGAGGGTCCAGGGCTTCGCGCGCAACGTTGGGGCCCTGTGGATGCAGATTGACTCGGAGCGGGACGCGGTGGGCTTCTGGCTGCGGGTAGGCTTCGAGGAGACCGGCAGAACCTTCTACGGGGGCAAGGTCTCTATGATCAAGAGGGTGCCCGGCAGGTGAAGCGGCTCCTTTAGGGGGCCATCCTATACGCCCACGTGCCTCATGGCGTCCGCCACGCTCTTGGCGGCCGTGGGGCTCAGTGGTAGGAGGGGTCTCCTGGGTATGCCCGCGCCGTAGCCGGCGTCGTTCAGGACGGTCTTTATGGCTGCTATCTGCGGGTTGTCAAGCACCAGGACCTTGTTGACGTAGCTCAGCGTCAGCTGCCCTTCGCCTGCCGCGGCCGCGTCGCCGCGCCTCCAAGCCTCGTACAGGGCCACGCTTTGCCGCGGGACGACGTTGGCCACGGCGATGATGGCCCCCTTGCCGCCGAGGCTGAGGGTGGGCAGCATCATGTCGGCTGAGCCGGATAAGCAGCTTATCCTGTCGCCGCAGAGCCTTATCACCTCGGCCATGGTGCCCGGGTTGCCGCTGCTGTCCTTGATGGCGACGAGGCCGCTGCACTCCTCGGCTATGGCCGCCACCGTCCGGGGCTCCACGCTGTAGCCCGTGAACTTGGGGACGTTGTACAGTATGATGGGGAGGTCGACCGCGCCGATGACGTCCGCGAAGTACCCGGCGGTCTCCTCGCGGCTCGGCCTGTAGAAGAATGGGGTGGTTATCAGGGCGGCCTCTGCGCCGGCGTCCAGGGCGTCCCGGGTCAGCTCTATGGTGCCGCGGGTGCTCAGGTCGGCGGTCCCAGCGAAGATGCTGCACTTGCCGTCGGCCCTCTCGACAGCGTACTCGATGATCCTCCTCTTCTCATCCCGGGTCAGGTAAGGGGCCTCGCCGGTGCTGGCGTTCACCACCAGCCCGGACACGCCGCACCCGGCCCAGAACTCGATGAGTCGGCCCAGGGCGTCGAAGACGATCTCGCCGCTCTCATCGAAGGGTGTTATGGTCGGCACGTAGACTCCCTCAGGCTTCAAGTTTGTTCACCCTTTGAACGGCGTCCCCGGTTAAAACGGTGTCGAGCGCCAACATTTATAGTCAGGCGGCTCCCCCCCTCAGTCGATGACCGTTTCCGGCCGCTACCCCCAGGGGGTTCCCATAAGCATCAAGTACCCCGAGATGCCCGTCCATGAGCTCTGGAGGAACAGCGCCCGGAAGTTCCCCGACAGGCCCGCCGCTTTGTACTTCGGGGCCAGGTGGACCTACAAGGAGCTCTGGGGGCAGGCGCGGAGCCTCGCCTCCAGCTTGAGGGAGCTGGGCGTGGGGAGGGGGGACAGGGTGGGGCTGCTGCTGCCCAACACGCCCCACTTCATCGTCGCTTACAATGCGGCGCACCTGCTGGGGGCCGTGGTCGTCGCCTTGAACCCCCTGATGCCGGCTCCAGAGATCGGGAGGGAGCTCGAGGAGACGGGGTGCAAGGTCTTGGTCGCCTTGGACAGGCTCCTGGACAGGCTGCCGGAGGAGACTCCTGGGACGGTCTTGGTGGCGGAGGCCGCCCACTACGCCCCGGCTCACCTGAGTGCCCTGTCCCGGCTCAGGCAAAGGGGAGCACGGCGCCCCCGGGGCGCCCTGAGATTCGAGGACCTGATCACGGGCCCCGGGCTGGCTGATGAGGCCGAGATCGACGCCAGGGAGGACGCGGCGGTCATCATGTTCACCAGCGGCACCTCGGGCGACCCCAAGGGCGTCACCCTCACCCACTACGGGCTGGTGGCCAACGCCCTCCAGTCGTACCACTGGCTCAGGGGCTGGGGCTACAGCGCCAAGCCTCAGGCGGCGGGGTGGCCCGTCATCCTGTGCGCCATGCCGTTCTTCCACAGCTACGGGCTTATGGTCATGAACGAGGCCGTGAGCTTCGGGTGCACCATGGTGCTGCTCCCCAACCCCACCGCGGAGGAGATAATAGGAGCCGTCGACAGGCACAGGGTGACCCACTTCCCCCTGATCCCGAGGCTCATCAAGGAGGTGCTGGGCCACCCGGGTCTCGCCAGGTACGACCTGACGAGCCTCACCACGTGCGCCTCCGGGGGCGCGTCCATACCTGTGGAGCACATGAGGGCCTTCGAGAAGGTGGCAGGCGCCCGCATGCACCAGGGCTACGGGCTCACGGAGGCGGGGCCCGGCGTCTGCGCCACCCCCGTGGAGGGGGAGCCCAACTACGCCAGCGTAGGGCTCCCATACCCCGACACGGAGATCAGCATCGTGGACCTCCAGCTGGGCGAGCTGGAGATGGCCCCGGGCCAGGTGGGCGAGATCAGGGTCAGGGGGCCCCAGCTGATGAAGGGCTACTGGGGAGACCCTGAGGCTACGGCCCAGGCGCTGCGCGGCGGCTGGCTCTACACGGGGGACACCGGCTACATGGACGAGGCCGGGTACCTGTACGTCGTTGGAAGGAAGATGGAGCGGATCCTGGCCCGCGGGCACACGGTGTGGCCCGCCGTGGTCGAGGAGGCGCTGCAGTCCCACCCATACGTGGAGATGGCGGCCGCTTTCGGGGTCCCCGACCCCCTAAGGTGCTCCACAGACGTGATGGCCATCGTCAAGCTCAGGGAGGACCACCAGCCCACACAGGGGCTGGAGGACGAGCTGCTGGAGCTGTGCAGGGGGAGGCTCAAGGAGTATGAGCTGCCCTCAAGGATCACGTTCGTGGACAACATACCCGTGACCACAATGGGTAAGGTTGACAGGGGGGCCTTGCTGCGGATGATAGATGAAAAGATCAAGGAACATGTTGAGGGGAGCGGAGAGGAGCCCTAGTCCGCGTACCTAAGCATGGCGCCCCCGCCTCTCTCACCTAGAAGCCCGAAGACGAACCTCCCCAGGTCCTCCAGCCTTGCGGCCTTCCTGTCCCTGATAGACCCGTATGAGATGAGGTTCAGCTCCCGGAGTATCCTGGCGTTCAGCTTCAGGGTGGAGAGGGGAACCCCGTGGTCCTCCGATAGCTGCCTGAGTAGGCTCGTGAGGGACTGGTCGTTCCCCGCTACTGCGTTGAGGACGATTACCTGGTTCTGGTTAAGGGTGCGTAGAATCAATCTGCGGAGGTTTTTAGCTCCGCCGTCTGATATTGGAGGTGATGCACATCCGTCACTAGGGGTTACCCCGGGCACCAGCCTTTTTAAAGGTGTTGGGCAGGTGAACCTGTCCCCCGACTGAGCCTGAAAGGGCATCTGGCCCCAAGCCTCCGTGCCCGCCGACCCGAATAATCGTGGTATAATGTAGCGGTCCAGCTACAAGCTCATATACCACCCATGGCTGACCTGAGTGTAACGAGATGTACCTCAACACGCCTCGCAGCAGGACAGCCAAGCTCATGGGCACCTCGATCCTGGCCGCTCTGGTGCTCGTCTTCGACTACGCCCTCAAGTACTCGGGCCTCAAGATACCCTTCCCCTGGTACCCCGACCTCAAGTTCGACTTCACGGGCGTCCCCATAATGCTCAGCCTCCTCATGTATGGGCCGGACTCGGCGGTGGTCACGTCCACGGTGGCTGGCCTCGGAATCCTGGCGAGGAGCGGCAACCTGCTTTCGGCGTCCATCAAGTCGCTGGCAGAGCTCTCCACGGTGGCGGGCTTCCACCTGGGGCTAAGGGTGGTCGTTGACAGGACTCTGGGCGGAAGGTGGCTGGGCGCCGCGTCCGTCATCGCCATCACGACCAGGGTCGCTGCCATGACGCTGGTCAACCTGTACGTGCTGCCAAACCTCTACGGGGTCCCCTTGGAGGCCACCTACGGGCTGCTGCCCCTGATAGCGGTGTTCAATCTCGCTCAGGGGGCTATCACCGTGGGCCTCGGGGTCTTTCTGGACGGGGCCGTGAGGAAGCGGCTGCCCGGGTAACCCGCCCGGCCGAGGGTTTTAAAGCCTCACCGGCAGCATTCACTCTGATCTGTGTTGAAGGAAACCGCTTATCAGTGGGTAGACGAGAACGAGAAGAGGATCATCGAGTGGAGCGACAAGGTCTGGGAGTTCGCCGAGCTGGGCCTCCTAGAGCACAAGACCAGCAAGTACCTCTCGGACGTGGCCGAGAAGTATGGGTTCAGGCTGGAGAGGGGCGTCGCCGAGATGCCCACGGCCTTCGTGGCTACGTGGAGCAACGGTAAGGGCCCAACAATTGGCATCCTGGGCGAGCTGGACGCCCTGGCGGGCATCAGCCAGAAAGCGGTCCCCTGGAAGGAGCCTGTGAAGGAAGGGGCCCCCGGCCACGGCTGCGGCCACAACATCTACGGCTCAGGGGCGGTCGCCGCGGGCATCGCCCTCAAGACGGCCATGGAGGAGCACAAGGTGAAGGGCACCGTCAAGGTGTACGGGTGCCCAGCCGAGGAAACCCTGGTAGGTAAAATTTGGATGGTGCGCCACGGCCTATTCAAGGGCGTGGACGCGGTCCTAGCCCACCACCCGGGCAGCGCCAACACTGCCGGCACAGGCAGCAGCAACGCCATGAACAGCTTCAAGGTCCACTTCTACGGCAGAACCGCCCACAGCGCAGGGGACCCGGAGAACGGGATAAGCGCGCTGGACGCCGTGGAGCTCATGAGCAACGGCGTCAACTTCATGCGGGAGCACGTCATCGAGAAGGCCCGCGTCCACTACATCCACGAGGAGTGCGGAGGCCAGCCCAACGTGGTCCCCGCCTACGCCAGGACGTGGTACTATAACAGGGCTCCGGAGCGCGCCCAGGTCGATGAGATCTACAGGTGGATCATGGACATCGTCAAGGGCGCGGACCTCATGGCAAGGACCACCCACAAGGTGGAGTTCCTGACAGGCTGCTACAACTCGCTGCCCAACAAGGTGCTCGCCGAGCTCGTCGTGGAGCAGATGAGGCTGGTGGGCGCACCCAAGTTCAGCGAGGAGGACCTCAAGTTCGCGGACAAGATGGCTGAATCCATAAACATCGACCAGAAGATGAACGGCCTCCAGAAGAGCAACAGGCCGGGCTGGGAGAAGCTGCGGGACGTCCACTTCGACGAGCGGGTCCTAGACGACTACAGGGCCGGGATGGTGGGCGCCGGCAGCACCGACGTCAGCGACGTGAGCTGGGTCGTCCCCACCGTGGAGTACAGCACATCGTGCAGCATGCTGGGCACCCCGGGCCACAGCTGGCAGTTCGTGGCCCAGAACGGGATGAGCATAGGCCACAAGGGGCTCCTGTTCAGCACCAAGGTCCACGCGGCCTGCGCCCTGGAGCTACTCACGAAGCCGGAGCTGATGAAGAAGGTGAAGGAGGAGTGGGTGGAGAGGCTCGCGGGACGCGAGTACAAACCCCCCATCCCGCTGGACCTGAAGCCCCCGCTGGACCAGCTCAAGGACGCGTAGGAACCCCCAATTATCCTACTCCATAAACCCCTTTAACACATTTTCAGAGAATAAACGTCAGATTGGCGTACGCCTACGCTCTACCGGCGACCATAGTGCTAATGGGGCTGGCTAACCACGTGGTGTTCCGGTCCTTCTACGGGGAAGACTTCCGGGGCCGCTTCGCGAGGGCCCAGGGCGGCCTAAGGGAGAGGATGCTCAGGGCCAACAGCGAGATGGAGGAGAGGCACAGGGCGAGCATCGAGGCGGGGGAGGAGCCCCGCGAGCTGGTCGAGTTCGGCGAGCTCTGGAGGAAGAGGCTGGCCGTCCTGAACACCCTGAACGCGGAGCGCGAGAGGATGGACGGCCACGTCGTGTTCATCTACTACATGCTCATGCTTGGGCTGCTCAACTCGTTTCTGTTCTTCGTGTACCCGGGGGCCCTCACAGATGTGGCGGGGGTCACGGTCACAGCGGCCACCATCGGCTGGGGATTCATACTGTTCACGTCGGCGCTGCTGGTGCTCTACCAGCTCTCCTACAGGAGGCTCGCCGCGTCCCTCGGGGAGACGGAGAGGGGCCTCCAGCCGCAGCCGTAGGTTTTTATTGCCAGAGCTCAACCATCAACCGGAGTGCTGGAGCCCTACATACTGATCCTGCTGGCCGTGGTCATGTCCTTGAGCCACGCGGTCATCTTCCGCCTCACCTTCGACGACGGGTTCGAGGCCAGGTTCGAGCTGTACAGGGAGGCCCAGAAGGCCAGGATGGTGGAGGAGAACGAGAAGTTCGTCCACACCATGAAGGGCATCATCGACCTGGACCCTGAGGCCGTTGAGGTCATGGGCTTCGGGGAGAAGTGGAAGCAGATGCTCGCCGGCGTCGACGAGATGAAGGCCGAGCGGGGCAGGCTCGTGAACAGGATACACGTGGTCTACTACTTCACCTTCGCATCCGTCGTCTTCTCGGGCGGGGGCCTGGTCTTCACGGAGGGCCTGGGGCTACCCCTGGGGTACACCCTCTACCTCACCAGCTTCAGCTGGTGGCTGCTGGTGGGCGGCCTCCTGGCCACCCTGTACCTGCTGCTGGAGTACCAGCTCATCGAGAGGAAGTTCTCCAGGGTCCACAGCTCATCGGACGGGAGGGGAACCAGGATACCTCCGGGGGGCACCGCGACCTCAGCGCCTTGAGCCGCGTCGGGTCGCCGTTCATGAGAGGGGGCTAGAAGCCGGCCCTGTCCTTGTACCTAAACTGCCTGGCGTAGAGCTCCTCCACCTTGCCCAGAGTGTCCGCGTCCCCCGGGGCCTTGTCCTCCCTTATCCGGGTTATGCGGGCGAACCTGAGTGCGTACCCCGACGCGTATCGGGGGCTCCGCTGAATCTCGTTGAAGGCCACCTCCACCACCAGCTCGGGACGCACGTGGACCGTGTAGTCGGTTTCACTCGTCTTGAGGGACCTGAGACGGTCCGTCATCCACCTGAACTCATCGTCCGTGAGCCCCTTGAAGGTCTTGCCTATCACCAGGGCCTCGCCGCCGCCCCAGACTGCCAGGTGGTAGTTGCTGAGCCAGCCCCTCCGCCTCCCCGAGCCCCACTCGGCGGCGGCTATCACCACGTCAAGGGTCTCCGCGGCCTTGATCTTGAGCCACGCCTTACCTCTGGTCCCCGGGGTATAGACACTGCCCAGTCTCTTAGCCATGAGGCCCTCATGCCCCTCAGCCAGGGCTTGGTCCAGCATGGATCGGGCGGCCTCGGGGTCGGAGGTGACCAGCCTTCGGGCGAGGAGCCGGTTCGGGGCGATCCCCTCAAGGGTCACCCACCTCCTGCTGTAGGGCTCGTCTATGAGCAGGTCCCCCCCCGCGAGGAGGACGTCGAAGAGGAACAGCCGCAGAGGCACCCTCTGGGCCATCTCCTGGACGTCCGTGACGCGGGTGAACCTCCTCATGAGGTCCTGGAAGGGGAGGGGCCTGCCGTTCTCGCCTACGGCCACGACCTCGCCCTCCAGTATGACATCCCCGCCCGGTATCGTCTCCCCTACAAGCTCCACGATGTCGGGGAGGCTGCCCGTCACGTCGGAGAGCCTCCTGCTGAACACCCTCACGTCGCCGCCGCGCCGGTGTATCTGTATCCTGGCCCCGTCGTACTTGTACTCGAAGGCGGATTCCCCGCCGTGCTCCTCCAACGCCTCCTCGGGGTCCTCGGCGACACTGGCGAGCATGGGCTTCAGGGGCACGAAGAGGGTGGCACCCATGGACCTGAGACCCTCCTCGCCCAGCTCCATGGCCGCCTGCGCCACCTTCCCCAGGTCCCCCGTCACCATGAGGGCCCTCCTCACAGCGCCCGGGGGGACGCCAGCGGCCTCGGCGACGGCCTCAAGCATTAAGCCCTCGTTGACGCCGATCCTCATCTCACCGAATATTATCCGGACTAAAACGTCGGCCTCTTGGGGGTCGGCTGATACCAGCAGCCCCTCGATGAGCTGCTCCTTGGCCCTCCGGGAGCCCTGACCCACCCTCCGGGCTACGTCCGAAAGGGCACCGTGGACGCGGTTGATGGTCAGCGCCTCCCTGAACAGGGTCGTCTGGCCGCCGCCCTCGAGGACCCGCTTGACGGTCCTCCACCCCACGTCGAGGCTCCTGGGCTCGAACTCGGGGAAGATTGAGCCCACCAGCAGCAGCACGGCGGGGCCCACCTCGCCGGGCTGCAGGCCCCGCAGGAACCCTGAGATGAGGGCAGTCTTCTCATTCCGGCTCGGCGTGGCCTCCAGGCTGTGGGCGAGGAGGGCCAGCGCCCTGAAGGTGGTCTCGGTCATCTCGGCTCCCCCAGGTAGTCGCCCAGGCTGCGCTGTCTGCCGGCCGTCTTCATCCTCTCGATGAGGGTCCCGACTCTATCGGGGGAGAAGCTGCGCTCGCCGCACAGGAACGCCCTCAGATCGTCCTCCCTCAGACGCCCCGGCTTGACGCTGTAGTCATCGGTTACGTCGGGCTCTAAGTATATCCTCCTCACCTCCCCGAAGCCTAGGAGCTTCTCGCGCACCTCAGTGGGAAGGTTCTCTATGGAGCCGTGCCGTCTTATGAGCTTCAGGGCGGTCTTGGGGCCGACGCCCTTGACGCCCTGGTTGAAGTCGGTACCCACAAGGATGGACAGGTCGATGAGCTGTTCCCGGGTAATCCCGAGTTTCACCAGCATGGCCTCCAGCTCTATAAGTTCAGGCTCCAGCTTGCGTGCCCTGCCCTTACTGGGGAGCCACTCCTCGCCGCTAATAGTCAGGTACCTGACGAGGCGGGGCGCACCGAAGAGAAGGGAGTCATAGTCCCTGCTGTTGGCCGCCCAGACGTCGCCCCGCCTGGCCATGTATGCGGCCTGGGCCTCGCCCTCGCCGGGCGCCTGAACCCACGGTATGCCCAGGAGGTCAAGGAGCCTCCTAGCGTCATCCAGCGCCTGGCCGGTTAGGCGGCCTGTCATCACGGCCTTTGAGTAGGCCTGAGCCTTGTCACCCCTACTGACCGCCTCCTCGTACTCCCTCTCCGCCTTCATCCTGGCCTCCCGCCGCTTCTCCACCTCCCCCGCCTTGAGGCTGGGCGGCCTGCCGTCGAAGACGAAGACGAGCCTCATGCCGTAGTCCGAGATGAGGCGCGTGGTCCTGAAGGCGAGGCCCACTAGGTGGCTGGTGACGTGGCCCTCGCGGTCCATGAGGGGCGTCCCGTCCCTGGTCCTTATGAGGGCGAGGAACTGGTGGAGCACGTTGAAGGCGTCGACGGCGAAGCTCCTGCCCTTGAGGTCGCCCAGCTTGAGGGTCTTCTTGACTATGATGGGGGTTAGGGGGACGCCCAACGGAACCGATCTGTGAGTGGCCGCGGGGGCTAAAAGGGGTTGCCCTACAGCGCGTTCAGCGCCAGGTGGTAGAGTACGCCTGCGGTGAAGAGGGCGGCGCTGCTTGGTGCCAGGTACCTTATGGCCTTGTTGAGGTCCGACTTGAAGTAGCTGTTGCTGAGGACGAGGCAGAGGTGGATGGGGGAGGTGAGGTACGCGCTGGTCAGGCCCAGGAATATGATGCTGGTGAGGTGGATGTTGGGCTCCCCGAAGAGGGGCAGCAGTATAGGGAAGCTGATGCCAATGCCCATGGCGGGGGTCCCTGAAATAGCGCCGATTAACAGGGGAACCAATATAATTATGGCGAGGAGGGGCACCCCCGAACCCAAGATGGACTCAAAG
>Ga0154711_168_pt1 | contig 41533 bp, 43 predicted proteins | sample Rifle2008BG13ft_FD_105571 | JGI IMG/M metagenome (GOLD analysis project Ga0154711, IMG submission 105571) | Candidatus Bathyarchaeota archaeon RBG_13_60_20 | reverse complement strand
CGTGGAGGACGCGGCCCGGGTCCTGGAGGCGGTCGCCGGGTACGATCCAACCGACCCGGTGACGGCTCTGAGCATAGGCAGGGTGCCGGGCAGCTACACGGGCTCCCTGATAGACGACGCCCTGGAGGGGGCATGTGTCGGCGTGTTCAGGCTCTGCACAGACCAGCCCTCCACCGACCCCGATGTGCTGAGGGTATTCGAGCACGCCCTGGCCGACCTGGAGAGTTGTGGAGCGGAGCTGGTGGACCCCCTAGTCGTCCCGGATTTCGAGGAGCTGACCTCAGACATCTGGTGCCGAACGTTCAAGAGGGACCTGGAGGCGTACCTCGCCACCCTGCCCGACCCACCCCACAGGACGCTGAGGAGCATCGTGGACAGCGGCCTCTACAGCGACTACATAGCTGACAGGCTCAGACAGATGCTCGAGGTGTGTGAGCCCGGCTGTGGGGATGTGTACACGGAGCCCAGGAACATCAGGCTGAGGGAGACGGTGGCCGGGGCCATGAGGGGCGCAGGGGTTGACGCCCTCGCATACCCAACGTGGAGCAACCCTCCCCGCCTCGTCGGCGACCTTGACAGCCCCCACGGGGACAACAGCCAGAGGATACCCCCGCACACGGGCATGCCGGGCCTCAGCGTCCCCATGGGGTACACAGGCGGCGGCCTCCCCGCAGGCCTCCAGCTCGTGGGCCCCCTGTTCAGCGAGCCCACGCTCCTCGGCTTTGCCTACGCCTACGAGCAGGCGACAGGGCACAGGAGGCCCCCACCTCTGTTCCCGGAGCTCGCGTGAACACAACAGTCCTCTGTGGACCTCTTGGGGAGGACGCGGCGGCTACTTGAACTCGGCCATGAGCCCGGAAAGGTCCCTGCTGAGGGGCTGACCGACCAGGGGACCCCCGGCTAGGGCGGGGAAGCCATCCTCATAGGTGGGCCGCTCCTCCACGTAGAAGACGCCGATGGGTATGACGTCGCCCCACTCCTGGGCCCGCCTGTACGCGGCCTCGAAGTCGCCCTCGTCGTGGCCCTCCTCCTCCAGCTTGCGGACGCGCTGCTTGTAGAACTCGTAGGTGTTCACCCTGTTGAAGGTGACGCAGGGCTGGAGCACGTCCACCACGGCGAATCCCCTGTGGGTTATTGCCCGCTTCAGCACCTCGGTCATGTGCTTTGCCTCGCCCGCGAAGGTGCGGGCCACGAAGGTGGCGCCCCCGGTGAGGCTCTGGGTGAGGGGGTTGACGCCGGGCTCCGCGCTGCCCCTGGGCGTGGTCTTGGTGACGAGGCCCTGCCTGCTGGTGGGGCTGGCCTGGCCCGTGGTGAGCCCGTAGATGAGGTTGTCGTGCACTATGTAAGCCATGTTCACGTTGCGGCGGGCCGCGTGGGGGAAGTGGCCCATCCCTATGTTGAAGGCGTCGCCGTCCCCTGCGAAGCCCAGCACTGTGAGCCCGTGGTTGGCCAGCTTTATGGCCGTGGCCGCGGGCAGCACGCGGCCGTGGATCACGTGGAAGGTGTTCACCTTGAGGTAGTCCGTGGTCTTGCCGTGGCACCCGATCCCGGAGACGGCCACCACCTGGCTGGGGTTGAGGCCCAGCTGGATGAGGGCCTGTTTCACGGTCATGAGGATAGCGAAATTGCCGCATCCAGGGCACCAGGTGTTGGTGGCGCCCGTGTCCAGATCCTTCATGGTGAGGCTCATCCGAGCACCTCCAGCACCCTGTCCCTGATCTCACCCGGGTTGAATGGGCGGCCGTCGTAGCGGAGCCCCACGTGCTTGAAGGCATACCCGGTGTTGAGCCTGATGAGGGTCCCCAGCTGAGCCGACCTGTTGTCCTCGAAGAGGACGCAGGTGCCCTTTAGGTACTTCTCCAGGCCGCCGGGGAACGGCTCCATGAACACCACCTGCACGAACCTCGCCTTCACGCCGTCGTCCCTGAGCATCCCGAGGGCCTCCAGGGCGGGCCCCTTTGTCCCGCCCCACCCCACCAGGGTGACCCTGGGTCTCTTATCCCCGTAGACCCTGATTGGCTGGAGCCCCTCCACGGCGGCCCTTATATGCTGTGCCTTCCTGAAGCGCTTGTCCACCATCTTAGCCACGGCCTCGGAGCTGGAGGTGCTTAACCCGTTCTCCAGATGCTCGTTGCTGTTCGCGGGGACCAGTATGCCCTCGGCGCCCGGGAAAGCCCGGGGGGAAACGCCGTCCTCATCGTCCCTGTACCTCAGGTACTCTCCGGGCCCCTCCCAAGACTCAACCAGCTTACCCCTGTCTATGCTGACCCTGGACAGGTCGAAGGCGTCAGTGGTCTGGTTACTCTCCACTAGAGTCTTGTCCGTCAGCAGGATGACAGGTATCTGGAACCGCTCGGCTAGGTTGAACGCCTCGGCTGCCAGGTAGAAGCACTCATCCACGTCCCCAGGCGCCACGACGATCCTCTGGAACTCTCCGTGGGCTCCGTACACGGCGAAGAGGAGGTCCCCCTGGGCCGAGTAGGTGGCGAGGCCTGTGCTGGGCCCCGGTCTCTGCCCCAGCATGACCACCAGGGGCGTCTCGGACATGGCGGCCAGGCTCAGACTCTCCGTCATGAGGCTGAAGCCGCCACCACTGGTCCCCGTCATGCTGCGTATCCCAGCGTAGGAGGCGCCTATGGCCATCATGGCGGCCGCTATCTCGGACTCTGTCTGGATAGCCACCGTGCCCCCCGCCTTGTCGTGGCTCGCGAAGTAGTGAAGGAGGGGGCTCGCGGGGGTCATGGGGTAAGCAGAGTAGAACTTGCATCCGGCGGCCATAGCGCCCAGGGCAATCGCGTCGTTCCCGGTGAGCCACTGCCCTCGGGGGCGCTCCCCTGACTCCAAGCAGCACCCGAACCCGTAGTCTTGCCCGGCCACGTACGTGTATCCCCTCTGGATGGCGTCCTCGTTCATCTTGATGATCTTCTCCCGCCCCTCGAAGGTCTCGGCCACCACCTGCTTGAGCGTGCCCGCGTCGAGGCCGATGAGGGCCGAGGCTGCGCCCAGGGCCACCGTGTTCCTCATGATATCCGGGCCCCCCAGCTCCTTCACGATGTCCGTGAGGGGCACCGGGTAGAGGTTGATTCCCCGGTCCCTGCCCAGCCCCTCCTCCAGCGCGTCGCGCTCGTCGTGGATGACGCCCCCGCCCGCGTTCATGCTTCCTAGATGGAGCCCCACCGACTCCCTGTTGAGGGCTATGAGGACATCGGCGTAGGGCGTCTGGCTGTACACGGGCCTGGAGGACGCCCTCAGCTGGTAGAAGTTATGGCCACCCCGTATGAGGCTAGGGTAGTCCATGGTCCCGTAACAGTGGAACCCACAGCGCATCAGCGCCTTCCCCAAGAGCTCCCCGCTCCTGCTGATGCCCTGCCCCGCCTCGCCCCCAATGACGACTGACACAGTGTCGTCCCTCAAACCCTTGCACTTCAATAAGCTTCACCGAACCTTGAACAAGTCTGAGTGGGGAGCCAGTGCATATGAAGGTATGGTGAAGCCGGGGAAAAGGCTAGAAGACGTGATGCTGGGTGAGCACCTTCTTGCTGTTATCCCTGGGCGGCCTGAACAACTCGAAGAGCTCGGGTCGGCCCTGCTCCTTGAGCCTGTCGTATATGAGCACCCAGGCGCAGTCGTTCTCGTATTTGCCCACCTCGCACTTGCCCTTCACCTGGCCGCCGCAGGGCCCGTTGAGCAGCCCCTTGGCGCAGCGGGTGACAGGGCAGACGCCCCCCGTCTCGTCCAGGATGCACTCGCCGCACGCCTTGCAGACGTCGTGGAACTTCCCCAGGCGCTCCGTCTGGCCTATGAACAGGGTGTCCAGGGCTGGCAGCACTATCTTCTTGGAGTAGTCGCCGACGGTCTGGACACCGGCGCCGCAGCTCATGACGAGCACCGCGTCAGCCCCCTGGACCTTGGCCTTGAACTCCTTCAGCTCCTTTCGGGCTATCCTCAGGTCGCAGGGGTCCTCCACGACGGCAGAGCCTATGGCCCGGTCGCCCAGCTTCTTCACCATCTCGGCCACCTGCTCCTCGCCGCCCGTCATGCAGCTCGTGGAGCATGTTCCGCAGCCCACCACGAACAGCTTCTCGTAGGGCTTCAGCATCTCGTTCAGTTCTTCCTCGGGTTTCGCCTTCGTTATTATCATCTCATCTCACCTCAGAAGTTCTCCAGCAGCGGCCCAAAGATGCGCTCGTAGAGCACAGCCATGATGTGGATGCCCGAGGCCTTGGTGGTCTTCCTGATCTCCTTGATGAAGGGCACGAAGAACTCCAAGTTCACCTCGTCGTAGAGGGCGCTCCTCCTCTCCTTGTCTGGCTCCTCCTTGGCCTTAGCCATGGAAGCCAGCAGCTCCGGCGGCACCTTCACGCCGGGAATGTTCTTGTCGAAGAAGTCGGCTATGCCGAAGCTCTTCAGAGGGAACACCCCCACCAGCACCGGGCAGTTGTACTTCTCCACCTCCTTGAGGAACGTCTTGGTCTTGTCGATGTCGAACATAGTCTGGGTCTGGATGAAGTCGGCGCCGATCTTGGTCTTGCGCCCGATCTTCAGCACCTCCGGCATCAGCGGGTCGGCGTTTGGGTTGGCCGCTATTCCCACGTTGATCCCCACCTTGCCGTGGATCTCGTTCCCGGCCAGGTCCACGCCCTCGTCTATCATCTTGTGGAGCAGGTAGACGAACTGGGCGCTGTCGAGGTCGTACACGCTCAGGGCGCCCCGGTTGTCGCCGAGGACCGTGTGGTCCCCGGATATGGCCAGTATGTTCTTTATCCCCAGGTAGGACGCCGCTAGGACGTCGGAGACTATGGCAAGCCTGTTCCTGTCCCTGATGGTCATCTGGTAGACGGCCTCCAGGCCCACCTCCTTCTGTATCACCCAGGAGGGGACTAGGCTATTCATGTAGGCGAAGGCCAGGGGGTTGTCGGTCACATTGGCCGCCACGACGTAGGGCTTCATGGCCTTTGCGCTGATGATTATCTCGTCCAGGCTGGTTACCTTCTCGGGCTCCAGCTCGCCGGTCAGGACGAACTTCCCCGACCTAAGGTCCTTGACTAGCTGGCTGTATGCTGGTCGATTTGTCAAGTTTAATCCTCCTTTTAACATATTATGCTGCGTGGTTTTTAGAATTTTGCATCAAGTGCTAGTAAATCTAGCTAAACTTGCTACTTTCTGTAAATGCTATAAATAATATACTACGATGCAACATGATATAAGATTCAAGGAGAGAAAACCCATATGGCGAACAGGAACGTAAAGCTCAAGTTCGATGAACTCTCATCCACCCTCGGCACCTTCAAGGGCCTGGAGATCCAGATCGGCCGGATCATGGACGAGGAGTGGGAGGAACCCATGGGGCCCACACCCATGCCCTCCGTGAGCACGCTGAGAAGCTGGGACAGGAAGCTCCTAAACAGGTACAAGCCCTTCTACATGCCCTTCTGCGATCTGTGCTGCCTGTGCACCTATGGCAAGTGCGACCTCACGGGCGACAAGAAGGGCGCCTGCGGCATCAGCATGCCCGCGCAGCAGTCCAGGATCGTGTTGTTGGCCTGCTGTATAGGCGCGGCGACCCACGCCGCTCACGGCCGCCACATGCTCAACCACCTCATACAGGAGTTCGGGAAGGACACGCCCCTGGTGGCTGCGCTGAACACCAATGTCGAGGCGCCTCACGTCAGGCTCGTCTGCGGCATAAAGCCCCAGACCATCGGGGACCTGGAGGAGGCGCTGGACTACGTGGAGACCCAGATAGTGCAGTTGGTGGCCGCGGCCCACACTGGCCAGGAGGGTGACAACATCGACTTCGAGTCCAAGGCCTTCCACGCGGGGATGCTGGACCACGTCGCCCTGGAGGTGGCCGACCTCATGCAGATCGCGACGCTCGGCCTACCAAAAGGCGACCCAGAGGCGCCGCTGGCTGAACTGGGCTACGGCACGATCAACCCCGATAAGCCGGTCATCATGTGCATTGGCCATAACGTGTTGCCCAGCGTGGACATCATCGACTACCTCATGGACCACGACCTCTTCGACCAGGTGGAGGTGGGCGGACTCTGCTGCACCGCCCACGACATGAGCAGGTACAACAAGCGATCCAAGATCGTGGGCCCCATCTCGTGGCAGCTCAAGTTCATCAAGTCCGGGATACCCGACCTCATCGTCGTGGACGAGCAGTGCATCCGCACGGACGTCATGGACCAGGCGAAGCTAATCGGCGTCCCCGTCCTCGCCACCAGCGAGAAGAGCTGCCTGGGGCTACCTGACAGGACCCACGACCCTGCCGAGGCCGTGGTGAACGACCTCATCTCGGGTAGGTCGCCGGGCGCCCTAGTCACGGAGCCCAGGAAGGTGGGCGAGATCGCCGTGAAGACGGCCATGGCCGTCAGAAAGCGGCGGGGCGAAAAGAAGCTGGTGGACCTGGGCGACCTCAAGGAGATCGCGTCCAAGTGTCGGACCTGCATGGAGTGCATAAGGGCCTGCCCCAACACCCTGCCCATCATGGACGCCATGACGGCCGCCAAGGAGGGCGACTACGGGCCCCTAGCAGAGCTCAACGACTTGTGCGTCGGGTGCGGCCGCTGCGAGAGCGCCTGCCCCGCCGACCTGCCCATACTGACCATGATAACCCAGGCGTCCAAGGACCAGCTGGTCAACGAGAAGTACCCCATAAGGGTGGGCAGGGGCGCCATCCAGGACGTGGAGATCAGGGAGGTGGGCAGCCCAATAGTCTTCGGAGAGATTCCGGGGGTCGTGGCCCTGGTGGGCTGCGCCAACTACCCGGCTGGGGGAGGCGACGTGGCCGCCATAGCCGAGGAGTTCCTCAAGAGGCGGTTCATCGTCGTGACCTCGGGTTGCTCCGCCATGAACATAGCCATGACCAGGGACGAGGAGGGCCAGAACCTCTACGAGAAGTACCCGGGCAACTTCGACGCCGGAGGCCTGGTTAACGTTGGCAGCTGCGTCTCCAACGGCCACATCACGGGGGCCGCCATCAAGATCGCCAACATCTTCGCCAAGCGGCCCCTTAGGGCCAACTACGAGGAGATAGCCGACTACATATACAACCGCGTAGGCGCCGTGGGCGTCGCGTGGGGCGCCATGAGCCAGAAAGCGGCCTCCATCGCGGCGGGCTGCTGGAGGCTGGGGATACCTGTTGTGGTTGGTCCCCACGGCTCCAAGTACCGCAGGATGCTTCTGGGAGACCAGGGCAAGGAGGAGGACTGGAAGGTGTTCAACGCCAGGGACGGCCAGGAGGTCTACGTGGGCCCCGCCCCTGAGCATCTGTTCTACGCCGCCGAGACCCTGGAGGAGGCCATGGTCATGATCGCCAAGCTGGCCATGAGGCCCAACGACACCAGCAAGGGCCGCGCAGTCAAGCTCAGCCACTACATAGACCTGCACAAGAAGCACTACGGGGCCATGCCCGACGACCTGCACCTCTTCGTCCGCCGCGGACAGGACGTGCCCTTCACCATGAAGGACGAGATAATGAAGATACTTGAGGCCAAGGGCTGGGTTGAGGACAGGATAGCCTCACCGGATCCGACCCTCCTCGACAGGATGGTGAGGAGGCGGGAATAGTGGCCGCAAAGATGAACACGGGGCAGACGGCCGAGATAGCCGGCCCCAAGAAGGCCAACGTCGTCCCCAACCCCGATGTGGCCGCCAAACTCATATCCAGGGCTAAGAGGCCCCTACTCGTCATAGGGTCTGAATCGACGGCTGTGAAGACCAAAGACGGGGACCTGGTTGACACCGCAATCAGGGTCATGAGGAACGAGAAGATCACGGTAGTGGCAACCGGCCACCTGGTGGGAGAGTTCAGGCGCAGGGGCGTCACTAAGGCGTACAGCATGGGCATCTTCGTGCTGGGCAAGCACCTGAGCGACCCCGACTGGAGGGGCTTCGACGGCCTGGGCTCATACGACGCCGTGGTCTTCGCAGGGTTCCCCTACTACATGGAGTGGCTCGTGGAGTCCGGGCTCAAGAACTTCAGCAGCCTCAGGACCATAAGCCTGGAGAGGAGCTACCAGCCCAACGCCGAGTGGAGCCTCGGCTGGATGCCGGAGCCCGACTGGAAGGACACAGTAGATAAGATAGTATCACGCTTAGAGGAGGGAAAGTAGAGTGTCGATGTTTGAGGACATCCCCGTGGATGTGGGCATCATCTACGAGGGTGAAAGGATCAGGGGCCGCGACATGCAGTTGGAGCTGGGTGGCCCCAGGGAGACCTACAAGTTCGAGCTGGTCCAGGCCAAGCCGATGGACGAGGTCGAGGACGGCAAGATGACCATCGTGGGCAAGGACATAAAGGAGCTCCCCGAGGGCACCAACACGCCCTTCGGCATGATCATCGATGTGGCCGGAGCCGAGATAGAGAAGGACCTGGAGGGCGTAATAGAGCGGCGTCTACACGAGTATGTCAACTTCATCGAGGGCTTCATGCACCTGAACCAGCGCTACGACATACAGATGAGGCTCAGCAAGAAGAGCTACCAGAAGGGCTTCAACAGCTTCAACCACTTGGGCACCGTGCTTCTCAGGCTCTACAAGAGCGAGATGCCCTTCATCGAGAAGATGCAGATCACCTTCATCACCGAACCGGCCAAGGTCGAGGAGTGGTACCCCAGGGCCATGGGCCTCTACGAGGCCAGGGACGCCAGGGCTCGAGGCATGAGCGACGACGAGGTGGACGTATTCTACGGGTGCAGCCTCTGCCAGAGCTTCGCCCCAACCCACCTATGCGTCATCACGCCCCAGAGGTACGCCAACTGCGGCGCCATCAGCTGGTTCGACGGCAGGGCCACCGCCAAGGTGGACCCCAAGGGACCCGTTTTCGAGATACCCAAGGGTGCCCTCATCGACCCCGTGAAGGGCGAGTACGAGCAGGTGAACAAGGTCATCAGAGACAAGAGTCTGGGTGAGATAGAGCGAGTCCAGCTCTACACGGCCTTTGGATACCCTCACACGAGCTGCGGATGCTTCGAGGGCTGCGCCTTCTACATACCCGAGGTGGACGGCTACGGCGTCGTCCACCGCAACTACAAGAGCAAGACGGTGAACGGCCTCGACTTCGTCACCATCAGCGACCTGACGGCCGGCGGCAGGCAGGTGGACGGGTTCCACGGCCTCAGCATAGAGTACATGAGGAGCCCCAAGTTCCTGCAGGCCGACGGAGGCTGGGACCGCGTCGTCTGGATGCCCAAGGACATCATGGACAGGATCAAGGAGTACATGCCCCCCGAGATCGTGCCCAAGATAGCCACCGAGGAGAGTGTCCAGGACCTCGACGGCCTCAAGAAGTGGCTCCGGGAGAAGAGCCACCCCATAGTGGGCCGGTGGAAGGCCGAGGAGGAGAAGCCCAAGGAGGCAGCGGCGCCCCAGCCGGCGCAGCAGCAGGCTCAGCAGTTCCCCATGGCGGGCTTCACGGTGCCAACCATGGAGCTGCCCGCCGGGGCCCTGCCCGCGGCCATGCTGCAGGGGCTCCCCCAGGGAGTCACCCTGAAGATCATACTGAAGAACGCCAAGATCAGGGCCGAGAGGGTAATCATCAGGGCAGAGAAGGAGTGACCCGCATGACCAAGCCAGACAAGCTCACCCTGCCCCTCAGCCGCGACCTACTGGAGCGCCTAGCACGGTTCCAGGAGGTGGAGCTCCAGGACGTTGAGATGGATCTGGGCGAGGTCGAGCTGGACATTGGGCAGAGCCAGGGCGGAGCCAACCCGGCCCTCCTCAGCAGGATGGCCTTCGAGTTCGCCCTCATCAGGGACTCGGCCAGCAGGATGGCTCAGCTACTGGGCGGCGGCTTCCCGGCGGGCTACGCGCCCTTGCAGGCCATGGCGCCGCAGGCGCTGGCCCCTCAGCCGGCCGCCCCGGCCAGGCCTACGGCTCTCATCCCGGCCAAGGTCACAATCCCCAAGGGAGACTACGTCGGCAGCGTCGTCGAGGTGAAGCTGGGGGCCACCAAGGCCGAGGGGGGCACACGGTCCGCCAGCTACGTCATTGGCGGGGAGAGGGCGCCAGCCTTCTACAACTTCCAGTCGCCGCCGCCCCACAAGCCCATAATCGCGCTGGATGTCTTCGACTGGCCCGAGGTCAGGCTCAGCAAGGCCGTGAAGATGCACTTCGAGGAGGTGCTCCACGACACCGGCGAGTGGGCCAGGGTGTGCGTCGAAAAGTACGGCGCCGAGATGGTTAACCTGCACCTGCTCACCATAGACCCCCTTATCGATAACGCGCCGCCCAGCGCGGCGGTCAAGAAGGTGGAGGAGGTTCTCCAGGCCGTGGACGTGCCCATCAGTATAGGCGGCTGCGGGGACCCCAAGAAGGACTTGGAGGTCTTCACGGCCATCAGCGAGAAGATCGAGGGGGAAAGGCTTCTCATCAACTCGGTGACCCTGGACATGGACATAGAGAAGTCGGCCAGACTCATCAAGGACCACGACAACTGCGTCATCGCCTTCACCAGCATGGACGTTAACAAGGCCCGGGAGCTCAACAGGAAGCTCTACGACTTCGTCCCAAAGGAGCAGATAATCATGGACACCACCACCGCGGCCCTGGGCTACGGCCTGGACTACGCGTTCACGGTTATGGAGAGGTGCCGCCTGGCGGCCCTCAAGGGCGACCCCGAGCTCAACCACCCCCTTTCCTCGGGCACCACCAACGCATGGGCGGCCCGCGAGTCCTGGATGAAGATGGGCCCCGAGTTCAGCCCCAGGGAGTTGCGCGGCCCCATATGGGAGACCATCACAGGCCAGACGATGCTCCTAGCTGGTGTGGACTACTTCATGATGATGCACCCAGCCGCGGTCAACGCCCTCAAGACCATGATCGACGGCCTCATGAAGGGGGAGAGGCCAGCGGACCCGGCCGACTGGGTCACTCTGAAGGTGGGAGGCTGAAGCTATGCCCGCGAAAGAACTTAGCCCCATAGAGATCTACAGGGGCCTGCCCGGTACCAACTGTAAGGACTGCGGCGAGGCCAACTGCATGGCCTTCGCAGCCAAGCTGGTGAACAGGGAGGCAACCTTGGAGGAGTGCAAGCCCCTCCTGGACCCGGGGAAGGCCGAGAGCTACAACAAGCTGTGGGCCCTGCTGAAGCCCGCGGTCAAGGCCGTGGAGGTGGGAGTGGGCGACAACAAGTTGATCCTGGGCGGAGAGTATGTCCTCTACAGGCACGAGTTCACCTACTTTCATCAGCCGGCCATGGCAGTGGACGTGGGCGACGAGATGGGCGACGAGGAGTTCGAGACCAGGGTCCACGTCCTCAACGACTTCAGCTACGACTACATAGGCATGAAGCTCTCGCTGGACATGCTGGCCGTGAGGTCCACCAGCGGCGACCCCTCCAAGTTCGGGGAGGCCGTTAAGAAGGCCGCCGAGCTTACCCGCAAGCCTCTGATGCTCTGCGCCCTGGACCCGGCTGTCATGGAGGCAGGGCTGGACGCCGCGGCGGACAGGAGGCCCCTCATCTACGCCGCGACGAGGGACAACTGGCAGAAGATGGCCGAGCTGGCCCTGAAGCACAGCTGCCCGCTGGTCGCCTCCTCGCCCATGGACCTGGACGGCCTAAAGAGCCTGGCCCTCACGCTGGAGGCGTACGGCATAAAGGACATCGTCCTGGACCCAGGGACCGCGCCCACCGAGTACATGGGAGCCAACCTGGATACCTTCACCATCCTGAGGTGGGACGCCATCAACGGCGAGGAGGAGGGACTGGGCTACCCCCTCATGGGCGCACCAATAGCGGCCTGGACGGCCCCGGCCGAGGACCCGGTGCTCCACGAGTGGAGCGAGGCCCAGCTGGCCGCGGCCCTCATCACCAGATTCACCGACATAATAGTGGTCCACGGCATCAGCGGGTGGGCCCTGCTCCCCCAGGTGTTCCTGCGGAGCAACCTCTACACGGACCCCAGGAAGCCCGTCTCGGTGGAGGCCGGCCTCATGCCCATAGGGAACCCGACCGAGGATTCGCCCGTGCTCCTCACCACCAACTTCGCCCTCACCTACTACACGGTGGCCTCTGACATCGAGGGCGCCAAGGTGGACAGCTACCTGCTGGTGGTGGACAGCGAGGGCATGAGCGTCGAGAGCGCCGTGGCGGGCAGGAAGATGACCGCCGAGACCGTGGCGGAGGCCATAACCAACAGCAAGGTGTCTGAGAAGGTGAAGCACCGCAGCCTCATCATCCCCGGCAGGGCGGCCAGGCTCAGCGGCGAGATACAGGAGCTGTCCGGGTGGAACGTCGCCGTGGGCCCCATGGACTCGTCCGGGATCGCGTCCTACGTGTCCGACAAGTGGAAGCCGTACCCCGAGGGCTAGGCCCACCTTATGTAGCCGGCTGGGGAGCCGGCCCCCCCGACCACAACCTGGTGGCCCGGGTTCTTTCCCTCCACCTTTTCCAAGGCGCCTCTGAACTCTACCCGATCCCCCTCAGCGAATACGCCGCCGTAGAGCCCCTCGTAGGAGACCAGGCGCTCCGCCTCGACGCCGCCGGGCAGCGCGGCGTCCTCGACACGGTAGAACGCGGGCAGGAACATGGACTCGGAGGCATCGGCCACCGTCGCCGAGCCGCTGACCTCTCCGACCCTGCGGTACGTGTTATCCCCGTACGCCTCGGTGATCTCCCTGTCCGCCCTGGTGGGGTGCACCGAGAAGTAGGTGCCCGTGTAGAACCCGTAGTTCCACCTCGTCTCGGCGACCCGTCTCAGCTCATCCACAGTCAGGGGGAACTTGCTGATCCTCTCGCGGCACCACGACTCTATCTCTTGACGCGTTGGAGGCTGCACCCTGTCGCCTTCGTTCCTCAACCTCAGCACGGCGTCCTTGAGCCTCCTAGACGGGCCGGCACCGTAGACTGTGAGGTCAATGTCGGAGAAGTCGGGGTTGTGGATGCCAGTCAATATGGAGCCCGTCACGCCTAGGCCCCTTACGCCCGACTCATCCGTGAGAAGCCCCGCCAGCCTCAGCAGCTTCTCCTCCAGGGGGTCCACTGCGCCCCTAGCCATGATCTCCCTGAGTACCTTCCGGGGCCTGTAGTACCTCCTGACGCTGGGCCTGGGCACATAGGAGACCGTGAAGCCGCGTACGGGACAGTCGATCAGGTACTTGGGGTAGTTCTCCCTGAGGTAACTGTACGTGTTCTCCACCTGGGAGACGTGGTAGAAGGGAAGGGTCCTGGTGTACCTGGCCTCGCCTCGGCCCCACTTCCCCACCGGGGCCGGCACGTACTTGAGGTACGCCGTATAGCCTTCCGGGGGGTGCAGGTACCCCACCACGCAGAACAGGTGCCCCTCGACGGTCTCCACGAAGTCCCTGTCCTTCGGCTTCAACACGGTCCCTCACATCAGTGACAGCACGTGGTCGACGAGGCGCACCGCGATGTCCACTTCCGTAACAGATTGAAGGCCCTCCCATCCCGGAGTGCTGTTGAGCTCAACGACGTACGCCTCCCCCTCCTCCGAGACTATGATGTCGACGCCTGAGTAGATGAGGCCCAGCTTCTCGGTGGCCCTGAGGCTCGCCTCGGCGACCTCTTCGCTGGGCGTATAGGGCTCGGCTCTGCCGCCACCCGAGATGTTGGTCTTCCAGCCCCTGGCCACGCGGCGCATGGACGCCGCGATAGAGCCCCCGATGACGAATACCCTGTGGTCGACGCCGGGGTGCCTGATGAACTCCTGGACGTAGTAGACGCTTCTGGTCATCTCCAGGGCCCTGAACACCCTGTGGGCAAGGTCGGGGTCGGAGACCCTGGTTATCCCCATGCCGAGGCTGCCGAAGAGGGGCTTAACCACCACGTCGCCTCCCAGCTCCTCGTAGGCCACCATGGCCTCTGCGAAGCTCTCGGTGACCACGGTGCGGGGCGTCCTGATCCCGGCGTCCTCAAGCAGCGCCGAGGTGTAGTACTTGTCCACGGCCCTCTCGATGCTCAGGGCAGGGTTCACCACCAGGACCCCCGTGTCCTCCAGCCTGTGGAGGGCGTCCATCCTGTAGAACACCTGCTCGGCGGAGCCGCCTGGTACTCGGCGCACGATGACCGCGTCGTAGTCGTCCACGCCGTAGCCCTTCACCGTGAGCCTCGGCTCGCGGCCTACGGATGCGCGGAAGCTGGTGACAGGGAGGAGGTAAGCCTCGGCTCCCCTCGCCCTGAGCTCCCTTAAGAGCAGGCCCACGTGCCACTCCCTGCGGTCGGAGGCGATGATGCCTACCCTCAAGGGGCCCCCTTCTCGGCGACCAGTATCTCGGCGCTACCGCCGATGGCCATGTCGCCCCTGTACCTCCTGAGGGGCTCCCCGATGTACCTGGCGGCGTGTTTGACGCCCAGGTTCTCTGCCAGCTGCCTCATGTAGAGCGTCATGAAGCCGGGGGCGTAGGTGGCCTCGTAGACGTAGGTGGGTAACACCTCCCGGGCGCCGCCGAGGGCCGCTATGAAGCCGCCGTTGCCCTTGGCCTGGGCCCCGGCGCGCCTGCCCAGGGGGCCGAAGACGAATATCTCGCCGCCGTTCATATGTACGCCTGTGAAGGGACCAGTGGCGCCCTCAACCACCATCATGCCTCTCCTCATGAAGCTGCCGACCTCGGAACCGGCGCTGCCGTTGACAATTATGCATCCGCCGGTCATGCCCTCGCTGCTGCCCCTGTACGCGGCGCCTAGGAGGTTCCCGGCGTCGCCCAGCACCCTGAGGAGGCCGCCCCTCATCTCGGCGCCGGTCCAGTCGCCTGCGTCTCCCGCCACAGTTATGTCCCCGCCGCTCATCTGGGAGCCCGTGTGCATACCGGCGTCGCCCTGGACCACTATTCGACCCGCGGTCATCCCCCTGCCGATATACTTGATGTGCCTTGCGTCCCCGTCGACGACGATGAGCTGGTCGACCGGGGCGTCGGCCACCTTACCCTGGACATGGATATACTCGCTCATCTCCACCTCCCTGTTGCCGTAGTGGACCCTCAGGGCCCTAATCTCCTTTACGGACTTGCCGGCGAAGGCGTCTGGCGTTATCACCTCCGCCTCCAAGGGTACTCTGCTGAATCCCCTAGGCGTTAGCACCAGCTTATCCATATCAGATCGCCTCCAGGCTGTCCCTCAGCCCCATCTTGAACTTCCCCAGCTTGCCGTCGAAGTTGACCGCCGTGATCCATGTGACACCCGGAACCCTGGTGGCGGCGTCCACGCCCACCCCCATGGCCCGCTTCACAGACGCCTCGTTGAGACCGTTGATCACCACCTCGATGACCGAGTTGGCGCCCGACGGCACCTTGCTGCCCTTGACACTGTTCTTTATGGTAGGGCAGAAGGGCGTGTTGGTGGCCGCCTTCAGGAACTTGTATGTGGAGCCCACCTTGCTGCCGCTCCTGCAGAGGCCGCCGGGGAACGGCGTTACCACGCCGGGCACCGTGTGGATGGCGTCTATGGACGCCTCAGCTGCCCTCAGGACCGCGTCCTGTGTCTCTCCCATCACCAGGAAGTTGCCCCCGGCCACCGCTTTCTTGGCCCCCATCTTCTCCTCCACCAGGAACTCGCCCTCCATGACGGGTATCCTCCAGAAGCGGCGCCTCTGGTGCCAGCCGTCCCCCATCCTCATCTTGACCTGGTACCCGTCCCCGAAGAACCTGAGGCTCTTCCCGATGTCTAGCATCTCGTCGGCCTCCTCCTCCGGCAGTCCATTGAACACGGCCGTGCTGGGGCATGTGAGGACACACTGGCCCATCCGGCTCAACATGCTCTCGGACAGCTTGCCCTTGCTGAACCCGTAAACCATGACGGCGACGCCGGGGCGCCCATCGGGGGTACTGTCCGGCGCTACCGAAGACTCCACGCCGGCCTCGCAGTCGCATGCGATGACACTGGTGGCGAACCCCGTCATAGAGCCGGCGGCTGTGGTGGCCCACCTCTCGGACGCGGCCGTTATGATGATGCGGCTACCCCACATGCCGAAGCCCTCCGCGAAGGTGTCCTCGACGTCCACCCCGTTGTGCTTGAAGCTCACGGCGAGGCACCTCCCGCCGCGTGGACCCTCTGAGCCGGCAGGTACGCGTCCTCCACTGGGTAGTTGCGCAGGCTGACGGAGTAGTACTTCCGGAAATCGGCCTCGAAGTCCTTTATGAACTCTTTCTCGAGGTCCTCGGGTACCTTGGCGTTCACCCAGTGGGTGGCCCCCGTGGGGGTCGCCACGACCTCGCCGTCCTTGACCACGACCTCGCCAGCCTTGACTGTGTAGGCCGCCCTGCTGAAAGCCTTCTCCAGCTCCTTATACTGGCTGGGGCGCCATTGGGTGGGGTTGACCCTGTAAACGGCGGCGTCCGCGTCGGCCCCCTGCCCCAGGTGGCCCTTGCCCTCCAGGCCAAGCGCCCTTGCCGTGCCGGCCCTGGTGGCTATGGCCATCTCGCTGAACGTGTACTCCCTGTAATTGTCTATGAGGCCGGTGCGCTTCATCACCGCCTTGTTCATGGCGTTCATTGCGTCGGTCCTGGCCTTCCTGCTCATCAGCCACGCGATGACCTCGGGGTAGTGGGTGAAGGGACCCCCGTTGGGGTGGTCTGTGGTCATATAGACCCTCCATGGGTCCTTCACCAGGAGGGCCAGCTCGATGCCTATGCCCCACTGGACGCTGTTGGCCGGGTTGTTTGGTTTGAACGTGTAGGGGACTACGCCGGCCCCCGCCTCCATCTCCACGTCGCTGTTGACCCACTTGTTGCCCGTCATGTTCCAGAGGTTGAACTGCCAGGGGCCGTCCCCAGTCATTGTTGTGGTGTCCCCGAAGATGACCTGGCCCAGGTCCAAGGTCACGTGGGGGTTCCCATTCACGTACCTGGCTATCTTGGGGGCTCCCGACCTGACGTTCATCCAGTTGTTGCCCGCCAGGGCGTTGAACTGGCAGTGGACGACGTGTATGGTCGTCTTCCTCTCGTCCCTGGGTTTAATCGTCTTGGCCACGTCCATGGTGTCGATGGTGGTCTGGTAATTGCCGGGCACCCCCAGGTTGTTGCAGTGGAGGTGGATGGTGTGGGGCAGGCCCAGCTCCTCGTTCACCCTTGCCAGGCTGGATATGATCTGCCTAGGCGTGATGCCGTAGTCCTCCACGTTGCCGTCCAGGCCGTGGACGTTGCGGCCCCACTTCCAGTTCTCCACGCCGCCCGGGTTCACAATCTTGACGGCGTAGCCGCGGGTGGCCCGGAGCAGCCAGGCGACAAAGGCCTTCAGCTTCTCCATGTCGCCGTCGCGGACGTACTTGAGGGTGAAGTAGTTGTTGCCCATGAGGGTGAAGGCGCCCTTGTCTATGATGGGGGTGTCGGCCAGCTCCTCGTGGACGTGCCTGGCTGTTATGGGCGGCATGGCCGCCTCCATGACCGTTGTGTAACCCATCTGTGCGTACCTGTACCCGGTGACGAAGGTGCTGGGGCAGCTGTAGCCCACGCCGCTCCGGGTGACCCTGCCCTTGGGCACCTGGTCCCTCCTGTGGTCCTCGGGTCTCATGAGGCGCCCGATGTTGATCTTGCTGCCCGCGATGTGGCTGTGGAGGTCCACGCCGCCGGGCATCACCGCCATCCCCGAGGCGTCAATCTCCTCGGCGCCGCGCTTCACCTTCTCAACGACCCTGCCCCCGCTGAGGAGGATGTCCATCTTCTCGCCGTCGACGCCGTTCAGAGGGTCGAAGACGTAGCCGTTCCTGATCGCAAGCTCCTTCACTTCTCGGCGCCTCCCTTAAGCCCCTCAAGGATCATCCCGAGCACCTCCTCGTCCGAGTGGACCCCCTCAGTGGGCTCCACCAGCTTCCTCAGCCTTATGGGGACCCCGTCCATCCTGTAGGCCGTTCCCTCGGCCTCTATGCCCGCGGTGGCCACCGGTATCACCACCCTGCTCAGCATGGATGTGGGAGTGATCTTCTGCTCAAGGGTGATCACCGGTATCTTGGCCAAGCCCCTGGCAGCGTCCACGGGGAACGTGGACGCCGGGTCCGAGGCCAGCACCAGGGCCGCGTCGGCCTCGCCCCTGGCCAGCATGTCCACCGAGGTGTACTCCCCCGGGTTGTACCTGGGGTAGCCACGGCTAAAATCCACCGCGTAGGGGTACCCCGTCTGCCAGGTGGTCACCGCATTGGCCCCCGCCACGTTGTAGTGGCCCCTCATGGGGGTGAGCAGGAACTTGGTGTGCCTGTTCAGCTCGGCCACCAGGCCGACGGCCGCGTCTATGTTCATGTGCCTGCCCTCGCTCTGGGTGAGCCCCAGCCCGAAGAACACGACCCCGAACCTGGCCCCCTTCATGACCTCGGCCAGCGCCCTGACCTGGTCCATGGGCACCCCCGCCACGGCCTCCGCCCGCAGCGCCACGCCCCTAACCGTAGCCCTCAGCGCCTCGAGCAACTCGAAGTCCCCGTTGGGCTCCACCTTGATGAACTGATCGGCCATCTTCGAGGTGCCCGTCTCCCTGACGTCGACCACTATGATCCTGCGGCCCTTCCTGCCCTCAGGCACGTACATGCCCTTAGCCGTCCCGCTGTACCTTGTGATGTGGCGCAGGTGGGCCTCCGTGGGGTTGCTCCCCCAGAAGATGATGAGGTCGGCCCTGTTCCTGATCTCGCCCAGGGTCGCCTTGCTCTCGCCCACCTGCTGGAGGGCCAGTATCGTGGGGCCATGGCACACGGACGAGGTGTTGTCCAGGACGCCGCCCGTGGCCTCCGCCAGCTCGACCGCCTTGCTGATGGCGCCGCACTCCGTGGAGCTGAGGCCGTAAACCAGGGGCCTCCTGGCTCCTGAGAGTATACCCACCGACTCCCTCACGGCCTCTTCGAGCGAGGCCTCCTTCCCCTCCACTGTGGGGGCGGAGACCCGGTTGAGGCCGTGGCTCATGAACTTGGACCGGGATATGCCGCACGCGTTCTTGACGCCCACGATGTGGCCGTCCTCCACGGTCACCTCCAGGTCGTCGCACAGGCACCCGCAGAAGGGGCAGACCACGTCCTCGTGCTTCAATGCTCCGCTCTCCTCATGGACTCCACGATCTCCTGGAGTGACGGCACCTTGCCGCCCGCGGCTGGGGATAGGGTGGCCCTTATCCCCTTGAACTGGGGCATGCCGGTGCCGTCCGTGGACGACGCGTACACCTGGTTGGCCCACGGCCCGTAGGGGAAGAACGCGGTTCCCCGGGCCAGCCCTTTGTCCACCCTCCAGTGCGCCACCACGCTGCCGTGCTCCGTGGCCACCGTCACAGGTTCGTCCCCGCTGAGGCCCAGGCTCGCTGCGTCCTCTGGGCACAGGCTAACCTCATTAACGCTCTTGATGTAGCCCTGGGACGTCTTGCCCTCTTCCAGGCCTATGCCCTGCCTCGCCGTCCTCCCCGAAATCAGTGTAACCTCGATCCCGTTCATCTCAGACACCGATCTACTTCAATGAATGTAAGATTATACGGTCGTTGACCTTGCCGTAGGTGAAGGTCGCCCCGGTCTGGGCAGAGGTCAGGGATATGGCCGCGGGGGCGAAGAGGGCCGGGTCGATCCTGGTGAAGTCGAAGTCCACGGCCTTGTAGATTTCGTAGCTGGTCTTGCCGTAGTCCTTGCAGTTGCTGCTGGGCGCCTTCTCGGCGACCTCCCTGAGCTTGTCCTCGGCCTCATCCACCAAGTACGTGGTGACCCCACCGTAAGTCAGGGCATCCTCGGCCCTGCCCATGGCCTTCCCCGCGTCTACGTGGACCGGCATGATAGGCGCGTACCCCGCCCCGTAAAGCACCTTCTTGGGGTCCAGGCCTAGCACGTCGAGCCTGAAGAGCCCTGTCTCGACTATCCTGCCCGATATCTGCACCATCCCCGCCATGGACCTGGTGGAGGTGAGGACCATGTACACGTTCTCGGGCTTCACGTTGCACCTCTCGGCTATGTAGTGGGCCGCCGAGTCCGGGGGCTTCTCCTCGGTCTCCAGCAGGATGACGGCCACGTCCGACTCGTCCCTGTAGCCTATCTTCTGGTACACCTCCTTGGGCTTCAGGGCCAGCGCGCGGGCCGGGCCCGAGCTGTCCGCCGAGTACCCCTCAGGCTTTATCTTCCACCCAGCAAGCTGGGCCCCGAAGAGAGCTACAGCCGGGCAGTCCGTGGAGACCACCACCGAGGGCAGCCCGACCCCGCCGTAGTCTGCATACGAGAGGTGCGCGCTCCCGGCCCCTCCCATGGCTATGCGGGTGACCATGAGGCCCGCCTCGTATCCGCCGTGGGCCTCCACCCCCGTGTCTACCACGGTGGCCCCCGACGGCAGCTTATCGACCTCTACCCTGTAGTACTCCTTCCTCTTGACAAGTTCCGACACAAGCTCGTATGCCAGCCTGTTGACGCTCAGCACGATTAGGACACCTATCAGAGATGCTTTACCGCACCTAAAAACATCTGCGGTGTCATAAGTAGCAGATTTTATGTTAATTGTAGCACATAATGCGTGTTATGTAATCAGTCTGAGGCTCGCTACTCGGTGACTACCTGTCCATGAAGTCCACGACTTCACCCTCCCTGGTCAAGACGTAGACCTCTCCCTCGGCGGTGCTCCTAGCCTCGACGCAGTACCCGTACTCGAGGAGCTTCATGTGCCAGCCCAGGGTCTTGCCGTCCAGGCCAGTAGCCTTTACCAGAGCCTCCGCCGTTGCGTGTCCCTCCTTCAGCGCGCGTAGGATTCCCCTCCTGACGGGGCTATTGATGGCCCTAAGGTACCTCCTGTGCCTCTCCTTGGTCTCCTCCATGGAGCCTGAAACGGTTTTGCTTACGTCTGACAAGATAAGCCAACTATACAACTGAAGAGAGCCGATAAAACATCTGCGCCTTGCGGCTACTCAGGGAGAGCGATGAACCTCTTCACCTTGATGTGCTTCAGCGGGTCAGATATCTGCTCCTTCTGGGGGTGCTCCGTGTCCAGGAGCAGCACGGTGTCGAAGCCCTCCTTCTCCCCCGCGACGACTATGAACTCGCCTTTCACCAGCTTCTTCCCCGACGCGACTGTGGCCACCTCCAGGGCTGCCTTCACACCCGACCCGAACATGAGCAGGGTCTCCCTCATCCCCCTGTCGTCCTGTACGGGCAGCTCGGCCTTCTCCACGGGGACGACGTTCAGCTTCTTCATCTCCTTCTTGGTGTCGTCGTCGTAGGTGAACTCGGTGACGCTCACCACTTGGGCCTGCTTCCCGAGGGTCTCGGCCAGCTTCAGCGCCGACTTCCCCTTGTGGCTGGCTATGACCACCTTGCCGCTGTCAGCCGGTAGATGTGCCCTTATCGCCTCGTAGACCGCGTTTGGCTTCGTCTTCTTTCCCACGAACATGATGCCGCTACCTGAGTCCAATAGCCATCAGTAGAGGTGAGGGATCTGAGGCTATAACTTTTTTCAGGTGAGCCTGACATCAAATTCAGCTTGCGAGAATTTGACGGGTTTTCATGATTGAAAACTAAATAAACACGTGTAAGTATAGTATTTGCTGAGGAAGGTATGGGCATCCAGCTTAACTCCGAGTTCTGCGGCCTCCCCTGCAGGGTCCTCATGAACAAGGCTCCCCCAATGGCAAGGGCCGAGGATAGGCTCATCGAGGTGACCCGCAAGCTCATGGGGGAGGACTACGAGGCGCTCATCGTCTACGAGGACCAGGACCCCATCGGCCTAATAACGAACAAGGACATCATGAGGTGGCTCATCGAGACCGAGGACAAGGCCAGCCTCCTCGTGAAGGACCTGGTATCGGTGCCCCTCATCACTGTGGACATAGACACGCCCCTGAACGACGCCCTAGGCGTGATGAGGAAGTACGGCATCGGCTGCCTCGGGGTCCAGGAGCACAGGACCGTGAGGGGCCTTGTGACCGAGGAGGGCATCAGGGAGTTCTGCGAGACGTACCCCCACTACCTGCGCCAGTACTCGTCCTAGGGCCTCCACCCGCCTAGCAGGTTCACGAACAGTGAGGACGCCGTAAGGTCGGCGGAGGTGCCAGGGTTCAGCTCCCCCCCTCCAGCCTGAAGCTCGTCGTCCAATTCGAGCAGCAGCCTTCGCCCCTCGTCGCTTGAGGCGCCCCCGCTGTCCAGAACCCTCTGGGCCTTCTCGCTCACAGCTCTCGCGGCCTCCTCCCCCCTCTTCCTCCGTATCAGCGAGTCAGGGTGCCTTGAGAGGATGCGCAGGAACGTGTCCACTACAGAGTCGTTAACAGAGCCGGAAAGCAGCCGATCCGCCAGGTAGGTGTACCCCTCCTCGAACGTCACACTGAAGCCCGTGGCCCACTCTCCGCATATCGCGTCCCGCCCCGAGCATTCCTGGAATATCTCAAGGGGCGTGACACCCCGCCTCAGTATGTAGTCTATGGACGAGGAGTCCGAGACGTCGAGCCTTTCAACGGAGCCCAAGTTCTCCCTGGTCATAGCCGCGCCTATGGCCCTGTAGATGTCGGCTGCGTCGCCGGGCGTCGCGGCGGCCACGGCGTCCAACAGGTTCTCCCTGAGCCTCTTGGGATCCGCTCTGCCGTTCTCCAGCGAGGCGCCTGCCGCAGCGGCCACGGGCGCGAAGAGAAGGATGACGCCCAGGTGGGTGTTCCCGCCCTTCTGCCACCGCGTCATGTCTTCCACCGCCCCAAGTATGTGCTCTCCGAGTCGGATGCCTTCCCAGCCGCCGCCCTGTGCCTTGACGCGGGCGCCTTCGTCGGCGAGCGCGGCCATCCACGGGGCCAGGGAGACTCCTCCCGCGAGGAAGTGCTCGTAGCGCGTCCCATCGAAGTCCCTAAGGCGGTGCACGTTCCCAGGCTTAGGGTACGCCGACACCTCCAGGAGGGCCGCAAGGGACGCGCACCCACCCACCAAGCTGCCTACACCGCCCAATGGCTGCACCACGCTGCTCAAATATATAGGGCCCGCCAGTCACAAGTTAATACTTGGGTATGATCAGCTTCCAGGAGTACAACGAGGGCGACTACATCAGGACCGCCGAGGGCCTCTTCTTCGCTGTGAAGGGGAGCAGACACCCAGACAGCATGGTCATCGCCTACCTCCGCTACATCCCAGATGAGGAGGGCGATAGGGTCCTCGACGGCGTCAGGTACAGGAGGGTGAGCGACCCCGACGAGACCACCGAGTACCTGAGGCTCCGCCACCCCCAATACCTGAACCACGTGCCTATGCTCGGCCTCACCCTGCAGACCGTGCCCCTTAAACGCATCGAGAGGATGTACGACCCCAGGGAGAGGCTTGGGCATGTTCTCCAGAAGCCTCAGCCCGGCCTTGAGGCGACGGTCAAGAGGCTGGTCGAGGCCCTAAGCAATGGAAGCGGCGTGCCCACAAGGAGCTTCGGCGTATCGGGGTCGCTTCTCATTGGCCTCAACCGGGAAGGCTCCGACGTGGACCTCAACGTGTACGGGGCGGACGAAGGCCGCTCAGTCTACAAGGCGCTGAGGCTGCTGAGAAGCAGGAAGGGCTGGGTTCAGCCGTACGACGCTGAGACGGTCAAGGAGGTCCTGTTACGCAGATGGGGCAAGGCGGGCGTCGATCTGGACGCCCTGGCGGAGGTAGAGGTCAGGAAGGTGCTGCACGGCAGGGTCGACGGCAGAGACTACTTCATACGGCTCCTGAGGCCTGAGCCCGATGCCGCCCCCTCAGCCCCCGTCGGCGAGGCCGTCTTCAGAGCCAGAGTCACGGACTCCTCGTGCTCCATATTCACGCCTTGCAGCTACCAGTTAGGCATGCTTGAACCCGTTGAACCCGAGGGGCTGGGGCAGGTGAGCGAGGCCGTGAGCTACAGGGGCAAGTTCACTGAGCAGGCCTTGGCGGGGGAGAGGGTGGAGATACGGGGTACACTGGAGAAGGTCAGGGGCCCGGATGGTCGCCTCAGAGTCGTTCTAGGTGGAGCCCGCGACTACATGATCCCCCTAGAACCCCCATAATTTTTTAGTAAACCCGCATAGCCTTTACTGTATACACCTTTGGCCTCCACAGATATGTCTGATCTGATCGGGACGCTTGCGAAGATGGGCTTCACCCAGGGCGCCGTAGTGGAGACAATACTGGTCACGGTGAACAGCGACGGCTCGTTCAACGCCGCGCCCATGGGCGTCAGACTGATGGGGCGGCACCTCGGACTGAGCCCCTACAGGACCAGCGCCACCTACGCGAACCTGATGAGAGGAGGCAGGGCTTCCATCAACACCACCCTCGATCCCCTGCTCTTCCTAGCCACGGCCTTTAAGGACGAGATCGAGGACCAGCCGCACGTGGAGCCCGACATGAGGCTGATGGGGGCGGATTCAACGATCATCGTCGAGGTGAAACAGGAGTCATCCACACTCGGCGAAAGGGGTTTATTCACCGCCACGCCAGTCAAGATAACGGTGGGCGAGGCGTACCCCACGGTCTTCAGCAGGGGGAGGAACCAGGCCGTTGAGGCGGTGATACACGCGACGAGAGTCAAGGCGTTCAGCGAGCAGGGGCGGAGAGGGGAAGCCGAGGCGCTGATCCGGAAGATAGATGAGTGCACGGCGACCGTGAGGCGGGTATCGCCACAGGGCTCCCCCGAGCACGCGGTAGTGGACAAGCTAGAAGACATGATACCAAGCTGGAGGGTAACGGCGTAGAGATCAGCATAACCACCCCGTCGAGGCTGCAGTTCGGTATAGTGGACATGAGGGGCGACCTGGGCAGGATCCACGGGAGCGTGGGGGTCGCCGTGGATCGGCCGCGGCTCACAGTGAAGGTCAGTGACAGCGGCGAGACGAGGATCAGGGGCGCCAGGTCGGACAGGGCCGCGAACATCGTCGAGACCCTCCTGAGGGACGGCGGCGTCGATTCTGGCGTGGACGTGGAGATCGTGGAGGACATACCCGAGCACACGGGCTTCGGCTCAGGCACCCAGCTGGTCATGGCCCTGGGCACCGCCCTGGCACGATTACACGACCTGAGCCTAGAGCCGGAGGAGATCGCCGTCCGCTTCGGCCGCAGCAGAGTCTCAGGGGTAGGGGTCCACGCCTTCCTTGGGGGAGGCTTTATTGTAGACGGTGGCCACGCCTTGACGCGCAGGGATGCCGTGCCGCCACTGGTCTTCAGGCACAGGGTGCCTGACGACTGGCTGTTCGTTATAGGCATCCCGGACATCAAGAGGGGGGTCAGCGGCGAGCAGGAGAAGGCCGCATTCAGGGCCTTGGAGCCGCCGCCGGCCGAGGTCGTCGCCGACGTCGCTAGGCTGGTGCTCCTCCAGATGATCCCGTCCATCATAGAGCCTGACATAGAGAGGTTCGGGGACGCCATGACCAAGCTGGACACTATGTTCGGCTCGTACTGGGCCAAGGTCCAGGGGGGCGTCTACAGCCACCCCGGGATCGAGGCGGGGGTGAACTACCTCCTGGCGGAGGGGGCCCTTGGCGCTGGCCAGAGCTCATGGGGGCCGGCTCTCTACGGGCTGGCCGAAGGACGGGCCCAGGCGGGGAGGCTTGCAGCGTCCCTCGAACGGTTCCTCAACAAGGACGGGCGGGGCGAAGCATTCGTCGCGGCCGCCGACAACGTGGGCGCAGTCATCCGCGAGGGTTGATCACGTTTGAGGGTCCTCGTCGTCACAGGGAGGCTCGCCGAGGCGGCGGTCCGAAGGGCGGTGGATGGACTCGGTGGCGTGGACGTCAAGGCCCTGCCCGTGTCCGTGGCCTCGTTCATAACCCCCGGCTTCGCGGCCAGCGCACTCAGCCGAATGAACCTTGACGGCTATGACATGATCCTGATGCCTGGGACGGTGAGCGGCGACGTGTCGCGTGTGGAGGAGGCCACGGGGGTCCCCACCTACAAGGGCCCGGTCCACTTCGCCGACATACCCCTGGCCCTGTCATCGGGCGTCCAGCTGTCCAGGACCCTCCCGGCATCGGACCTCATCAGGGACCAGGCGGCTAGGAGAACCTTAGGGGAGCTGGAGAGGGCCGAGGCGGACTGGGAAAGCGTATTCAGGTCCAGGGGTGGCATCGTGGTGGGCGGAGGAGAGCGCGTTCTGCCGGTCAGCGACGGGCTGCCCATGAGAGTCATAGCCGAGGTGGTGAGCGCCCCCCTCCTCAGCCTGGCCGAGGTGGCCGACAGGGCCAAGTACTACAAGGGGCAGGGCGCCCACGTCATCGACATAGGGATGTTGGCGGGCGATCCGAGGCCCGAAGCCGTCGGGCCCCTGGTCTCCGCCGTGAGGGATGCCGCGGGGCTCCCGGTGAGCATCGACACCCTTGACCCCGCCGAGATAGGCGCCGCGGCGGAGGCCGGCGTGGACCTGGTCCTAAGCGTGGACGCGGGGAACCTGGAGGAAACGGCGCCCCTCTTGACCGAACAGGCAGTGGTGGTCCTCCCCACGGACATGAATCGGGGTCGTCTCCCCAGCACTCCCCAGGAGAGGGTCCGAGCCCTGGACGAGAACATCAAGCGGGCCAGGGAGCTGGGCGTCACCAGGGTCATAGGCGACCTAGTCGCGGAGCCTCTCCTGCGTCCCGGGCTGCTGGTGGCGCTAGAGAGCTACAGGCGCTTCAAGGAGCTGCGCCCCGGGGTGCCGCTCCTCTTCGGCATAGGCAACGCCACAGAGCTCATCGACGCCGACTCCCAGGGTGTCAACGCCACCCTGGCGGCTCTTGCCCGGGAGGCCGGGGCCAACATGCTGCATGTCCCGGAGCACAGCGTCAAGGCGAGGGGCAGCGTCCGGGAGGCTGTCCGAGCCTCCCAGATGATGTTTCTGGCGGAGGCGAAGGGGACGGTGCCCAAGGACCTGGGCGTGGACCTGCTGCTGCTCAAGGAGAAGAGGTGGACGGAGGAGGCGTACGACGGGAGCCTCTATGGATCGGCCCGAGTCGCGGAGGCCGTCGGCGAGGATGTTTTCAGGCCCGACGAGGCGGGGTGGTTCAAGGTCCAAGTGGACAGGGAGGCCGGGGAGATAGTAGCCCTACACTACCTCCAGGGGAGCGACGCGCCCGGGACAATCATCAAGGGCGTGGACGCCAGGGAGGTGTACCAGACCATCATCCGCCTTAACCTCGTAACCAAGCTGGACCACGCTGCCTACCTGGGCAGGGAGCTTGAGAAGGCTGCCCTGGCCCTACGGCTGGGGCGGTCCTACATGCAGGACGAGGACCTGTTCTAGTCCACGAACCGTATGAGGGTCACGGGGTAGTGCCTCACAGATTCCAGCATCTCCCATGTTACGCCCGTCAGCGAGGTCTCCAGCCTGGCCGACATGCTCCACACGGTCCTGCCGGCCCCGCGGCCGCAAAGCCTGTGGTGAAGCCTGGCCAGCCACAGAGCCGTGTCCGGGGGCATAGGTTCGCCCGATACGGCCACAGGGGTCTGGCGCTGCCTTAGGCCGAGGGCTCTGCCCATGACGAAGACCAGGAAGCCCCCCAGGTGCACCAGGCCGGGCGTCTGTACCTTGCGGGGGGCCAGGTGAAGGCCCCTCCATGAGAAGGTCGTGTCGCCGTCGACGATGACCACTGTGACGTCCCTGCCCGTGCGGGCCTTCACCGCGTCCCTGATCCTCTCAGCCACCGCGCCGGCGTTGGGTAGCGGTAGGCTCACGTATGAGTAGGGGAGGTTGCTGGCGTCTATGCCTCCCTCGGAGTAGTGGCGCAGCGACTGAAGGAGGCCCGCGATGCGCAGAGCCACCTCTTTGTGGGCGGCCCCCTCGCGGAGTGGATAATTGCGCAGGTTCAGGAGGGTCTGCCCCTTGAGGCATGTGATCCTCCCAAGGGGCCCGCCCCATATCCTCCTGGTCCAAGGGCCCGCGAGAATCCGCGCGACCATGCCGGGCTCCGTCGTCGCCTCGTCCACGATGAGGCCGGAGGCTGTGGACACCGCCTTCTCGCTGACGGCGAGCACATCACCGTCCTCCACGCGGCCCTTGACCCTGCCCACGATCTCCGCCACGTAATCGGTCCCTGGTCTCCAGTAACGCGTCCTGATGCCGACTGCCTTGACCTTCACGGCGGACCAGGCGCTCAGCTACGGCTTGTACCGATCTAGGAGGTAGCCCTTGAGGCCGCTGACAGCCTTGACGGCCTCTGAGTCAGGAGCGTAGTCCAGTGTGGGCGCCCCGGCCATGTCGGCGTCGGTCACCGCCTCGTCGTAGGGGATGTAGGCCACCACGGGCACATCCAGCTCGTCCATGTTCCTCTGGATGAACTCCCTGTCCTTGGGCCTAGCCACCTTGTTGCCTACGGCGAGCACCTCCTTGACCTCTATCTCCTGGGCCAGCCTCATGATGCGCCTGATGGTGTCCACCGACTTCATGCGGGGCTCCAGGACCACCAGCATGGCGTCCATCCTCCTGGCCGTGCCCCTGCCCAGGTGCTCCAAGCCGGCCACCATGTCCATGACCAGGACCTCTCCACGCTGGATGAGCAGATGCTGCAGCAGGACGCGGAGAAGCGCGTTTGCGCCGCACATGCAGCCTGTGCCCCCGCCCTTGACGGTTCCCATCACGAGGAGCTTGACGCCGTCGGGCGCAGTGACCCCGAACCTGTCCACTATGTCGTTGACTCTGGGGGTCATGTTGAAGATGGGCGCGTACGCCTCCTCTGCTGACACCCCGGTCCTCTCCTTGACCAGGGCCTCATTGTCGGAGAGCGGCACGATCCCGTTGGCAACCTCGGAGGGGACCCCCAGGCCCATGGCCAGGTTCAGGTTGGGGTCAGCATCCACGGCCAGCACGTTATACCCGTCCCTGGCCAGCAGCCTGGACAGGGTGGATGAGACGAAGGTCTTACCAACGCCGCCCTTCCCCGCTACAGCTATCTTCACAGCCCAGCCTCCTAGTAGCCCGCCTTTACCATGATCCTCTTCACGGACTGGTAAGCGGGGGAGCCATCCGGCAGCTCCAGCAGGGACCTACCCTGGAAGTTGAACTCGGCTATCCTTTCGTCGCTCTCCACCCTGCCCAGGTACCTGTAGGGCTGCCTGGCGGCCTCAGCCTCCAGCGTCGCAGTGAACCTGTACCCACCCACAAGGTAGTAGTTCTCGAACTCTATGTCCACGTCCCTCATGATCTTGTGGCTGCGCTCCGCGTTGTCGAAGCTCTTCTTGCTGGGGTCTAGGATGTTGAACACATCCTTCACCTTCTTGGTTATCCTCCTGTTCAGGTGCTCCACGCCGGCGGGGCTGTCCACGATGACGTACACGTAGTTGCTCGACCACATCTCCATGATCTGGCCCAGGCTCCGGTCCGGCAGACAGTAGCAGCCTTCTATCCACTTGGTGCCCACGCCTATGAAGTCGAAAAAGCCCCGCCCCTCGTAGAGGCACTCCTGGAACAGGAATGGCTCGATCTTGTCCGTGGGCGTCATCCCAGTCATCCTGGTCATCTTGCGCTCCTCAAGTATCTCGGAAAGGACATCGGCTATGGACCGCTTCCCCTCGGCCTCCAGGTCGAGGCCCAGCATCTCGGCTAGACTCTCGTCCGGGTCGGAGTCCACCAGCAGCATCGGCTCTACGCCCCTCTCGTGGAGGTAGCGGGCCATCAGCGCGGTGAACGTGGTCTTGCCCGTTCCGCCCCTCCCAGTCACAACGATGGTTCCTCTGTGCTCAACCAACACGTTTCCCCTTGCCCTGTGATAGGGGATCATATCATACGGAGCCCATTAAAGTTGATCGCCCGAGCCTAGGCGGGGAAGTACTCCTTGGCGCCTGGCACGTACAGCGCCTTGCTGTACTCCTCTATGAACTCCACGTCCACCAGCAGGTCCACGTAAACCATCTTCCGGGCCACATCGGCCGCCTCCCTCCTCTTCTCCACGGACACCAGCGTCGCGTAGGCGCCTGACAGGGAGCCGTTCCCTATGGGGTGGTACTCGGCGTTGGGGAACTTTGGGAATATTCCCAGGGTCGTCGCGTTCCTCATATCCGTGTAGGTGCCGAAGGCCCCAGCCAGGTAGACGTGCCTCACGTCGTTTATGCCGATCCTCAGTTTCTTCATGAGCACCGTGACGGCGCCGCAGGCAGCCGCCTTGGAGTCTATGACGTAGTCCAGGTCGCCCTGGGTCAGGACGATATCCTTCCCTATGGAGGTTCTCTCGGCCGGGACAACAAGGTACTCCATACCCCACTTACCCTCCCTCACATACGGGGCTGACGCCACGAACTTACCACTGAAGTCCATGACTCCCGCCCTGAAGAGCTCGGCCACGAGGTCGATGAGCCCCGAGCCACATATGCCCTTGGCAGGCGCGTCCCCTATGGTGGAGAAGCGGGCCTCCTTCGTCTCTGGGTCGATCCAGACGTGGTCGATGCCACCGACGGCGGCCCTCATGCCATGGCGGACGCCCTCGCCCTCGAAGGCGGGACCCGAGGCGCAGCTACAACTGAAAAGCCACTTGTCGTTGCCGAACACTATCTCGCCGTTGGTGCCCAGGTCGATCATGAGGCTCATCTCGCCGGACCTGTGCATTCCGCTGGCTACTACGTCGCCCACGGCGTCGCCGCCTAGGTAGCGGCTCACGTTGGGAAGGCAGTAGACGTACGCCTCGGGGTTCACGTCGAGTCCCACGGCGCCCGCCTTCACTATGATGGGTTCGCGGGGAACCTCTACGTTAGCGATCTCAAGGTAGCCGGACTCCAGCCCCGCGAAGAGGTGGTTCATGACTGTGTTGCCCCCCACAGCGACGTCCACGACCTCTCCCGGGGAAAGGCCAGTGTCGCTGTAGAGTCGGCCCAGCACCTCGTTGATAGCCGAGACCGCAGCTCTCTGAAGCTTCCTCAGCCCCTCCTCGTTCCTGGCCACGGCCACCCTGGTCACCAGGTCCTCCCCGTAGGTGATCTGTTTGTTCATCCCGGAGGCTGTGCCCAGCACACGGCCCGTGCTTAGGTCGGCCAGCACGGATACGATGGTCGTGGTCCCTATGTCCATGGCCAGCCCGACGCAGCGGTTCCTAGCGTCTCCCGGCTCAGCCATGATGACCTCAGGGTAGCCGCTGGTCCTCGACACCGTCACCGTGACCTCGCCCTCCCTCATCCTGTTCAGGGCCTCGTACACCTGGTCCGACACCCTGGGCGCCGTCCCCTGGTAGTCCCTGAGACTCAGCCGTCTATAGGCGAGCAGGGGGCTCCCCGCCGGCCCACCTGGCGAGGCGAGGAGGTGCTTGGAAGCCGCAGGGCTCCTCTCGGGCAGCTCAAGCGATGCGTTCATGAGTATCTTGGGGCTGTCCACCCTGCTCTCGGCCGGTATGGTGAATTCGCAGTCCTCCACTAGGCGCACCATGCAGGCCAGGTGGTACCCCGCTGACAACTCCTCCTCAGACAGGAGCTTGTCGGGGGTCGTAGACCTCTTCTCCACCCTCCCACGCTCAAGGATAACCCTACACTTACCGCAGAACCCCTTCCCCCCGCACAGGGCCTCGATGTGCACCCCCTCCTCCCGCATCCTATCCAGAAGGATGTCGCCTACCTCGGCTTCAAGCTCCCTGTTGGTGGGGTTGATAAGAACCCTGACGGTCAAGCGCGAATCATATGCATTGGTGCATTATGGTTTAAAACAGTTGATGAGGACTGGGGCAAGCATTAAAGCTTCGGGCCCCCAGATCAGCCTCATGATTCTGGGCGTCTGCGGCAGCCCCAGGCAGCAGGCCACGGAGCACGCCCTCAGGGAGGCTTTGAGGGCGCTAGGTGAGGGTAACGAGACGGTGTTCTGGGGCGTCAGGGGGAAACGAATAGGCTTCTGCACCCACTGCGACCTCTGCCTCGGAGGCGAGGGCTGTGCCGTCCAGGATGACGTCCAGGGGCTCTACCCGCTCATTGAGGAGGCCGAGGCCTACGTCTTCGCGACTCCTGTGTACAACGGCGGGGTGAGCGCGCAGCTGAAGGCGGTTATGGACAGGTCGAGGGCCCTGCTGGCCAGGAACAGGGACGCCTTCAGGGACAAGCCCGGCGTGGCCATCGCGGTCGGCGGGGACAGGTCGGGGGGCCAGGAGCTGGCCATACAGCAGATCATAGCCTTCCTCACGCTGAACGGGGCCCAGGCCCTGAGCGGAGGCTTCTTCGGGGCCAACCTGGGAGCATCCCTATGGTCCAAGGATTCCCTGGAAGGCCTAAAGATGGATGAGGTGGGCCTCAAGGCCCTCCGCAAGACCGTGAAGCGTCTCGACAGGTACCTGAAGGAGCGGCAGAAGGCTTGAAGGTGGCCTGGTGCGTGACCGGTTGCGGGGACAAACTCAAGGAGACCATCGAGGTCATGAGGGGCCTGAAGGAGAGACACGGCGAGAGCCTGGAGGTAGAGGTCTTCATGTCGAAGGCCGGCGCCCAGGTGGCCAAGTACTACAAGGTTTCTGAGATGCTTCAGGTGAGCTTCGACAGGCACTGGGTCGAGGTGGACGCCAACACGCCTTTCGTCGCGGGCAGGCTCCAGCTGGGCGAGTTCGACGCGGTCCTTGTGGCCCCAGCCACCAGCAACACAGTGGCCAAGATCGCCCACGGCATCTCGGACACCCTCGTGACGAACGCAGCGATCCAGGCCCTGAAGGGCTTCGTCCCCGTCTACGTCATGCCTGTGGACTACCATGAGGGCACCACCATGACCACCCTGCCCAACGGGCGGGCATTGAAGCTCAGGGTCAGGAAGGAGGACGCAGACAACGTCAGGAAGCTTGAGGCCATGGAGGGGGTGCGGACACTCCAGAGCCCCGAGGAGATACCGGGCTTACTTGCTCTGGCCAAGCGGGGTACGGGGCCCGAGGACTCGATCCGTTAACCCCGCCATGCCCGGCAAAGGTTTAAAAAACTCTAGGAGACGTAATGGGGAGTGGTGTAAGAATGCCCACAGTCACAATTGACAAGACAAAGTGTGATGGAGACGGGGTATGCGTCGACATCTGCCCCATGAACGTCTACGAGTTGGTTAACGGCCAGGCCGACCCCGTCCGCGCCGACGACTGCATCATGTGCATGGCGTGCATCAACGCCTGCCCCAACCAGGCTATCACTGTTGAGGGTTAATCCCCTCTAGAAATCGAGGCTTATCCCCTTTTATCTAGTGCTCACGTACGGCGACAGCGCGCACTATGTCGGCCGTGTTCTCGCACCAGTCGGCGATGGTCTCCAGGGCGTCGAAGAACTCGTTCAGCAGTATCAGGGCCCCCACAGTGAAGCCGGGAAACTCCATCACCGCAAAGTGCTTCCTAACTGTGCTGTACAGGTCGTCGATGTTCTCCTCCATCATCTCCACCTGGTTCGCCAGGCTCAGCGCATCCTTGGGGCTCTTGGGCAGCACCTTGACGCAGTTGGTCAGCACCTTGACGCAGTTAACGTCGGCTCTAACCATGTTGAGGGTCGCCTCCTTGATCTCCTCGGGCGCCTTCTCGAAGGGTACGACGTTGAGTATCCGAGCCGCCTCCTTGCTCCAGTCGGCGATCCAGTCCACAGCCCTGACGAGCTCCATGAGGTCATCCCTCTCCTCCGGGAACATCTCGCTCATTGTGAGCTCCTCCACCATCTTCCGTCGCAGGTCGTCTGCTTGCATCTCCAGGCTGCTGACGTCCATGTACGCCTTCTTGCACTTCTGCACCTCGCATAGCGAGGCGGCCTCTATCATGCTGTTCAGGCTCTCGACGGCTCTAAGGGTCAGCTCCAGGTGCTTCTCCACCATCTGGAGGACATTCTCACCCCGTTTCGGTGCGAACCAGCCGAACAGTTTCTTCGACATTTTGCTACCCCCTTTACTCCGTGTTGCTATTCTATATACTTTCCTTGATGCTTCACATGCTGATATAGTAGAACAGGATAATCGCTGCAGGTATAATGTGGAATAACACGGTTAGTGTTATCGTCACCCTCGGCGAGGCTGAGACGAAATGTGCAACTTTCCGGGTGAGTGCAGCAAAGGGTTTTAACAAAGGCATAAAGATTAACGCCCCGATCACGTTGATGGAGAGGTGGACAAGCCAGACGCCCATGCTGATAGGGTCACCTGTGGCCAGGGCCGCCACCATCACGTCAAACACGGTCCCAATGTTGGCCCCGAGGATGTAGGGAAGGATGTAGTACTCGGCCCTGATCACGCCGCTCGTGGCCAGGGGGACCAGCAGGGACACCATGACCGTGGTGCTCGGCACCAGCACGGTGAACAGGAACCCGGCGACGAAGGCCCTTCTAGGCCTCATGAACGTGGACCTTAATAGGTTCCAACTGCGCGGCATGCTGAATATAGCCGTCATGTACTTCTCCACGGCGCCAAGGGCCACGATAAGTATTATGGCCCCCAGGACAATACCCGCCCACGGCGGAATATGCTCAAGGAGAGGGCCAACCCAAGGGGTAATTACTTCAAGGATGTCGGGGACTGCGCTGAGCCAGGGCGCCTTAACGAAGATGTTACTGCCCTGCATGGCTACGTTGGTGAACAACCCAAAGAAGAGCTCAAGAGGGTAGAATATAGCGAGGGTGATGAGGTTGTAGAGGACGTGAGTAATGGCCACGTTGAACCCGGCCTCGCTGTCCCTGTTACCCTTCATTCGCTCAATAACCGAGATCAGGAAAGGGGTCACCGTGGTGCCCACCTCGGCTCCTATGATTGCCGCCACGGCGAGGTTCAGGGGCATCACGCCGCTGGACGTGAAGGCCACGACGATGCTGTCGAAGGCTCCCGAGCTGTGGAGCATGGCCGTGATTATCCAACCCGAGAAGACAGCGCTTGTGGTGTCTCTGATGAGGAGTACTATCGTCTCGGCCAGGGCTACTCCCATTATCTTAGCTGATGACTTGATCAGGATGATGGCTGAGATGAAGAAGTATATTGAGATCATTGACCCAATGGCGTTCCTGTATTTCTCGGCCAACTTCTATCTAGGTACCTATCCTTTATAGATTAAAGTATTATTTATAGAAGTTATATAGACTATATATGACTATTTAGATTTGATTGTCTATTATTTATTGGATCCCCGAGGAGATCCACGCCGACCTCCATAAGCATGCTCCACAGCAGGGAGAGCGGCAAACCTATCACGTTGTGGAAGCACCCCACCACCCGGTCCACGAAGACGGCCCCCTGCCCCTGAATGGCGTAGGCACCCGCCTTGTCCAGGGGCTCGCCCCCCTCAACGTAGCGGCTGATCTCAGCCTCCGAAAGCGTCCTGATGTGGACCAGCGACTCCTCGTACCTAACAACTGAGCCCTTTGAGGGATGGATCACGGCCAACCCCGTGAAGACCTTGTGCACATTGCCCGAAAGGCGCCTCAGCATCTCAACCGCCTCCTCCTTTGAGCCGGGCTTCCCCAGGACCACACCGTCGATGAATACCACCGTGTCAGCGCCGATGACCAAGGCGTCGCGGTGACTCGCGGCCACATTGCGGGCCTTGGCCAACGCATTCTCCATGACCATCTTACGAGGGTCGGGATGGACACTTGACTCGTCCCCGCCAGGGTCCACGGCCGTGAACTCCAGGCCGATCTGTCTGAGGAGCCCGATCCTACGCGGCGATGAGGACGCCAAAACAATTTTTAACTCACGCGACAACTCTGATATCTCAGCTACCGGCTCAGTGGTGGGTTAATGGAGAAGATATACTACTGCGATATAGACACGCCGATGGGCAAGGCGTGGACGGCCACCAGCGGAACGGGGCTTCTGAGGCTTAACCTGCCCTGCAGCGAGGCAAGGTTCCTGGAGGAGCTGGGTACACAGATCGACTCCGAGCCGGAGTATAGGCCAGGCAAGCTGGACGGCCTGAGCGCTTGGCTGGACAGGTATTTCGAAGGTAAGAAGACGACTTACGCCGAGCCCTTCGACCTACGTGGGACCGGATTCCAGAAGAGCGTCTGGAAGGAGATATACAAGATACCTTACGGGAAGCTGACGTCCTACGGCCTCATCGCCAAGACCATTGGGAGGCCTAAAGCCTCCCGCGCCGTGGGGAACGCGGTGGGCCAGAACCCCCTATCCATAGTCATTCCCTGCCACAGGGTGGTCTGGAACAACGGTGGGCTGGGGGGCTTCGGCGGAGGCTTGGACATGAAGCGGTTCCTCCTCAACGTGGAGGGCGTCCTGCCTAGGGTTGAAGGTATGCCCGAGAAGGAGCTGGACCTGGGCCGGTTCTTCTACAACCGTTAACGTTATTCCCGGCTGCGGCGATCCTCACCCATGAGGATCGTTACAGGGACCATATCCCACGAGACCAACGTGCTCTCCAATATAAGCACCGACATCGAGGAGTTCAGGAAGCGCCACCTGTTCCACGGCGACGAGGTTTTCCAGCACTTCGAGGGCACCAAGACGGAGGCCGGGGGCATCATCGAGGGGTGCAGGCAGAACGGCTTCGAGGTCATACCCACCGTACACGCGTCTGCAACGCCCTCCGGCACGATAACCAAGGAGGCGTTCAATGAGCTTCTCGGAGACCTTCTGAGCGGCATGAGGAAGGCGGCGAAGGTGGACGCTGCCGTGCTTCACCTGCACGGTGCCGGTGTGAGCGAGGAGTACCCGGACATAGAGGGCAAGATACTGAAGGAGGCCAGGAAGCTCATGGGCGAGCGGCCCCTAGTGGCCACCTTCGACCTCCACGCCAACTACACGCGGGAGATGGTGGAGAACGCCGACCTTCTCATAGGCTACGATACTTACCCGCACGTGGACGGGTACGACAGGGGCGTCGAGGCTGTGAACCTGACGAGGAAGATTCTTGAGGGGAGGCTCAAGCCTGCCACAGGCTTCACCCAGCCGTCCATGCTGCCAGCCCTCCAGGTCCAGTTCACGGGCAGGTACCCCATGAAGAGGCTCATAGAGGAGGCCCATATTATGGAGGCTCTGCCCGGCGTCGAGGCTATAACGGTGGCGGCCGGGTTTCCGTGGAGCGACATACCCGAGGCCGGGATGAGCTTCATAGTCCACACCAACGACGACAAACCCTTGGCCGACAGGTTGGCCCAGGGGCTAAGCGACCTAGCTTGGAGCCTGCGAAGGGACTTCCTGGTGAAGCCCACACCTCTAAGGGAGGCGCTCCGCCACGTGAAGGCGGCATGCGAAGGCCCCATCGTGATGGCCGATATAGGCGACAACCCGGGTGGGGGCACCCCCGAGGACGGCACCATCGTGCTGAAGGCCATCCTGGAGGAGGGGCTGACGGGCGGCGTCGTGGCCCTCATATGGGACCCAGCCGCAGTGGTTAGGGCTTCAAAGACCGGCGTGGGAAACGAGGTGAAAGTGAGCCTTGGTGGTCACACCGACGACCTCCATGGGAAGCCACTCGACCTCAAGGGCAGGGTAAAGACCATCTCAGAGGGCAAGTATATCGTCAAGGGCCCCATGGGCACCGGCTCTGAGTCCGATATGGGCGCCACGGCGGTGCTGGACATCGCCGGAAACGATGTCATAGTGACCACCAAGCGGCTGCAGCCCCTGGACCTCAACCTCTACAGGAGCCTCGGCATCGAGCCCACGGACAAGAGGTTCATAGTCGTGAAGAGCAGCGTCCACTTCAGGGCGGCCCACGAGCCCATAGCTAAGGAGATCATAGAGTTGGACACACCCGGCCTTACCAGCCCACGGCTAGCGGGCTTCGGGTTCAAGCGCATCAGGCGGCCTATCTTCCCCCTGGACTTTGAGATGCTAGGCATCACGGAGCTAAAGTCTATGGACGAGGAGTAAGCCCCTTCCCAGCCAGCACATTCTCATAGGTCTCCATGTGGAGGTCGATCACCCGGCCCTCCTCGTGTACCTCCGAGACGTACCTGTGTCCGGCCTCGCCCTTCTCCCTCCACCGGTCACCGTCCAGCAGCCACGCGAGCCCCGCCTCGTAGCCGTCACCGTCCACGCGGCAGCCGAACCGAGAGGAGAAACCGTCGGGGTCGTGGCGGCTGAGGACGGCACACCTGTGGGCAGCGGCCTCCAGGAAAGAGACGGGGAGGCACTCCGCATGGCTCGTGTTCACGAGCACCCACGACTCGTCCAGCAGCCTCTCCTTCTCGGGGCCATCTACGAAGCCTATTAGCTCCACGTTTCTGCAGCCCCCGAGCAGCTCCCTAACCTTCCCATCCCTTTCATCGTTATGGGCCCTCCCAGCGACGATGAACCTCACATCAGGATTACTCCTAGCTAGACCTACAAGCCTCTCAGGGTTCTTCTCAGGGTCAAGCCTCCCCAGGAAGCACACCGTGGGCTCGCTCGACTTCACTGGCCTACCCTCCGGCACAGCGACGGGGTTGGGTAGGAAGCCCGGATCGGAGCCTAGGCCGTATAGGAGCCTCGCCTTCTGCTGGATATGCCTCGACTGGCAGAAAACCGCGTCCGCGCCCCTCACAGCTTCCTTCACATGGGGCTCCATGTAGCTATTGTATAACTTCCTCCTGTAACCGTAGAAGCGGCCGGCCCTCTCCCAGTCGTCCCTCCCACGAGGGTTATGGCAGGTCACCATATGAGCGGCTGAGGGGACCGCCCCTATGGCCACCAAGGTCCCTAACCCAGGCTCCTGGGAGTGGTAGATGTCCGCGCCTATCCTCCTGAAAAGAGGACCTGTGAATGGGTACCCGTACAGGCTGTGACCGTGGACGGTGAACCCGTCGAGCTCATCCAAGGTGCCCTGCTCTCCAGCTTTAGGCGTGACCACGTCCACCTCGACACCCCTCCGGGACAACCCTGTAGCTATATCCCTCGTCGCTTTTCCTACCCCCCCGTACAGGCCCCACGCGAAAATCTCTAGGGAGATGAGGCAGACCCGAAGGGACATAGAGATAAATTCAACTTCAACTAAAATAAAATGTTTGAGAGTCCTTGTCTTCACTCCCAGCTACCCCAGGTACCCAGGGGACTACCACGGCTCGTTCATCCAGACCCTCTGCAGCCGCCTCGCCAGGCATGTGGACCTGACCGTGCTCGCGCCCAGGAGCAGGACGATGAGGCCGTTTCCCGAGCCGTACCCTGTTCGCAGGTTCCCCTACCTGCCGTGGAGTAGCTGCGAACTCGTGGCCGAGAGAACCATGGTGGACGCCCCCCCGGGGCACTTAGTCCAGCTGCCAGCGTACCTGGCGTCAGCGTACCTGCACTCCCTGATGGACAGCTACCATCTGGTGCACACCCACCTGGCCATCCCCATGGGGGTCCTTGCCGCGCACAACCCAAGGGGTACGCCGCAACTGGTCACGTGCCACGGCAGCGACTGTGCCCAGCCATCGAGGAACGGGTGCCTCGCCCCAGCCGTCAGGCACGCCCTCCGTAAAGCCGACCGCGTCGTCGCGGTCTCGGAGACCGTCCGGCAACAGGCGCTGCGACTCGGGGCCCAGCCGGAAAGGACCGAGACCATCTACATCGGCGTAGACACGGAGAGGTTCAGGCCCCCGAGAAAGCGGAGAACCCCACCCACAGTGGGCGTCCTCAGCCGGATGGTGCCCGACAAACGCGTCGAGGAGATACTCCTCGCCATGCGTATGCTACAGAGACGCGTGGACGCCCGGCTGCTAATCGGGGGAGATGGCTCACACCTACCCCGCCTGAAGGACTACGCATCAAAGCTGGGGCTCCAAGGCACCAGTTTCCTGGGGAGAGTCCACGACGCGCCCAAGTTCCACAGGCTTTGTGACGTGCACGCCACGGCGTCAACCTGCGAGGGACTCAGCGTGTCAATGCAGGAGGCCATGGCCTCAGGATGCGCGACCGTGGCGGCGGACACCCGCAGCAGCAGGGAGCTGGTGGTTGACGGCGTAGACGGGCGTCTATTCAGGCCGGGGGACATCAAATGCTTATCCCGGTGCCTCGAGGACGCGATGGGCTCACCCAGCCTCGGCGTCAAAGCACGTGAAACCGTCGTCGCTAGGTTCAACGTGGATAAGAACTACAGGCAGTACCTGAGAGCCTACGAGGAGGCCGCAGGGTAGCCAGTCTTATTACGCTGGTCCGCCATTAGCCCAGACGTGAGAGTCGCAGGCGTGGACGAGGCGGGCAGAGGATGCGCCATCGGGCCCCTGGTCATAGCCGGCGCCCTCTTCCAACAAAGCGACATCCCCAAGCTCATCGAGGCCGGCGTGAAGGACTCCAAGAAGCTCACGCCCAGGATGAGGCGGCGCCTGTACGAGACCATAATTGATATGGCCCTCGACCACAGGATAGTGGAGTTGCCACCGGCGACCATAGACAAGGTCGTCAACAGGAGCGTGCCTCTCAGGCGCCTCAACTACCTCGAGACCATGGTGATGGCCAGAGTAGTGAGGGAGCTCAGACCTGACTCGGCCTACGTGGACACCTGCGACGTGGACCACATGCGGTGCGGGAGGCAGATACAGTCAGTGATCCCGTTCAACGTGGACATAACCTGCGTCCCGAAGGCCGACAACCTGTACCCTGCCACCGCGGCGGCTTCCATACTCGCCAAGGTCAGGAGGGACAAGGTGGTGGCCGAGCTGAGGGAGGCCCACGGCGACTTCGGGTCAGGCTACTGCGGCGACCACAGGACCATACAGTTCATAGAGGCTTGGTTCAGGGATAACCGGGAGAGCCCGCCCTTCATGAGGGCGTCGTGGGCCCCCGTGAAGAAGTACCTGGCCCCCCTCAGGCAAGCTCGGCTATCGCCATAGCGTGGTCCTTCTCGTAGGGTTCCAGGCTTATTAATTGGCTCACCCTGAGGCCGGCGCCCTCCAGGACCTCCACCTGGGACCTATAGATCTCAGAGGGTCTCCCGACCACGTCTATGCTCCTGGACTTGATGCTCAGCATCGCGTGGCCACCCCGCTTCAGGAACAGGCTTGCGTTCTTCACCATGATCTCGGCCTGGTTGGGCTGGGCGACGTCGGCGAAGACCACGTCGACCCTCGACACCAACACCGCGTACTCCTCAGGTCTCCTGGCGTCCCCCATTATAGGTGAGACGTTCACCCTGTACCTGGAGACCTTGTCCAGCAGGTCCCTCAGGGATCTGGCAGAGAAGTCAAGGGCCCAGACGTGGCCACTGTCGCCCACGATGTCAGAGACGTGGCTCACGGTGGTCCCGGAGGCGGCGCCCAGGTAGAGCACATTGGAGCCCGGCTTTATCGGCTGCAGGGCCACGCCCTTCATGATGGCGGCTGCGAGCTTGCTCCTGGTGGGGTTCCATGACCGGTACTCCTGACCGTCGATTGTGAACGTGGGCTCACCGTAGAAGGTCCGGCCAGGCGTCAGGTTCCTCGTAGCGAGGTACTCGACGCCGCCCTGCCTGACCTTGAAGATGTTGGGGAAAACCTCGTCCAGCTGCGGGGCGCTCAAGGGTACCGGTTGATGAGAAGCCTGGGGCTGATTTAAGTCTGTGTGGCCTCTACGTCCGCCGTCATCATCTTGGCCTGGTCCACGGCCATCTTCTGGAGCCAGCTCAGAGGCGTCTTGAGTTCGCCTACCCTCTTGGCGAAGTGGTGGCAGTTCACGTACCCTGGGACCTTGCAGACCCTGCTGAAGAAGTCCTTGGTTATGGGTACATCGCAGTCGTGTAGGAAGGGGCAGTCCTTTGTCCCGAACTTTTCCTGAAGAGCCTCTGAGAATGTGGACATGGGTCTCTACACTGGATTTCTATTATAGATCGGTGATATATAGAGCTAACCCATCATCCTCCGTAAACAATGATTTTCGGTGTCATCGTCAATATCTCGATGTTAAC
>Ga0154711_135_pt1 | contig 42120 bp, 52 predicted proteins | sample Rifle2008BG13ft_FD_105571 | JGI IMG/M metagenome (GOLD analysis project Ga0154711, IMG submission 105571) | Candidatus Bathyarchaeota archaeon RBG_13_60_20 | reverse complement strand
CTGAGCCGGGCAAGACGGTGGTGGCACTCGTCGGCGATGGCACCTTCAACTACAACCCGGTGCTCGCCGCCTTCGGGGCCGCACAGGAGCACGGGATACCCTTCATGACCGTCGTGTTCAACAACGGGTGCTACGCCGCCATGAGGGGCCACGCTAGGTACTACCCGGAGGGCCACTCCGTGAAGCACGGCCAGTACTACGGCGTGAGCTGCGGGCCGAGCCCCGACTACACCAAGGTGGTGGAGGCGTTCGGCGGGTACGGGGAGAGGGTGGAGGACCCTTCTGAGGTCAGGCCCGCCCTGACGCGGGCCCTGAGGGCCGTGAGGGGAGGCGCCCCGTCGCTGCTGGACGTTGTTCTGAGGACCTGACGGCGCCATGCAGCAATTAGAACAAACATATTTTTAAATGCTGCAATATTGCAATAAAATTTATAATCATGCTCCAGGCTGCATGTAGCGAGGAACAGGCATGAAGCCATGCAAGGCGTGCGGAAAAGCGTACGGCGAGCCCCCGTGCACGGGGCTGGGGCACTGCGTCTTCGAGGGCTCGGGCGAGCAGCCCGAGGTCCCCCAACCCATGGAAAACGGGCACGGGCTTCAAATAAGGCAGACCATTTAGCCACAGGTGGAGGGTGACGGAATGAAGCATATACTGAGTGACTTCGACCTGTCCGGCCGGGAGCTCCAGGAGGTCCTAGACCTCTCGGCCGAGATCAAGGCGTGCCCCGGCGAGTACGGGGACGCCATGAGGAACAAGACCCTGGTGATGCTCTTCGAGCTAGCCAGCCTCAGGACCAGGATAAGCTTCGAGGCGGGGATGAACCAGCTGGGGGGCCACGCCATCTTCTACAGCGTGGAGGGCGGCGGCTTCACCAGGAGCGAGACCATGGAGGACGGCGTGAAGAACATCAACAAGTACGCCGACTTCATCATGGCCAGGGTGCTGAAGCAGGAGGCCATGGAGAGGATCGGTGGTGCCGCAACCATCCCGGCCATCAACGGGATGACGGAGGTCTACCACCCGTGCCAGACCATGGCCGACCTCCTCACCGTCAGGGAGCACAAGGGGAAGCTCCGGGGAGTCAGGATCGCATATGTTGGGGACGGGGGCTGCAACACGGCCAACTCCACCATGATCGGGTGCAGCTCCGCCGGCATGGACGTCACCGTGGTCTGCCCCGACGACCAGAAGTACAGCCCGGCTGGGTGGGTGCTCAAGAGGGTCAAGGAGCACACGGGCAAGGCGGTGAAGGTAAGCCACGACCCGGCCAAGGGGGTGGCGGGTGCCGATGTCGTCTACACGGACGTCTGGGTGAGCGCCGGCATGGAGGCGGAGAACGAGGCCCGTATGAGGGCGTTCAAGCCCTACCAGGTGAACGCTGAGCTGGTGGCTAAAGCGAAAGGTGACTGCATCGTGATGCACTGCCTGCCCGCCCACAGGGGCTACGAGATCACCAGCGAGGTCATGGACTCTCCCCAGTCGGTGGTCTTCGACCAGGCCGGGAACAGGATGCACGCCCAGAAGGGGCTCCTGGTCTGGCTTATGGAAACTGTTGACTAGCTCATGGTGGCTACTATTACTTATTCTCACACCATACTGGTTATATAACCCTAGTTACATTAAATTATACGTGAGTAACACAAAGGCGCTGGTGAAGACCCGCCGGGTCGGGGGGTCGCTGGTCGTCACCCTCCCCAAGGACATCGTGGAGGTGAAGAAGATCAGGGAGGGCGAGATCGTCGAGATCACGGTGACGAAGCTCCGTGTTGACGGCTTCGGCGCACTAAGGGGCATCGGGCCCTTCACCACTGAGGACGAGCTGAAGCCCCATGAGTGAGCGGATAGTCGCGGATGCGTATGCCTGGGTCGAGTACCTGGACGGCACATCACGTGGATTAAAGCTCCGGGACCTTCTGGATGGGGGGGGCGAGGTCTACACCTGCGCCGTCACCCTCGCAGAAGTGGTGAGCAAGGCGGTTAGAACAGGCAAGGACCACCGGACAGCGTACGAGGTTATCCACGGCAACTCTTCGATGGTTGACGCTGATGAGCGGCTCTCGTACCAGGCTGGGATGCTACACGCTGAGGTCCGTCGTAGGGTGCGCGACTTCGGGCTCGCGGACGCCTATGTCCTTGCAGCCGCCAGAAGTCTTGGGGCCAAGGTTCTCACAGGGGACCCCCACTTCGCTGACATAGAAGACGTCATCATGATTTAGACTGCTCCGCGTTTGTGGAGTGTGAATGAAATTGATTCTCCTAGCGTTGGTAGTCTCTACCCGGCTGGTGCACCCTTTTTTATTCTCACGATAGTACACGGATAGATGTGACGATTAGGGCGGTTATCTTCGACCTATTCAGGACGCTGGGCGAGTTCAGCCGGATCGTCGCCGACGAGGAAGCTTCGGCGTTCCTGCGGAGCAAGGGGTACGCCGTTTACCCTCAGGCGTGGAGGCACGCTTTCAACTTCACCGTCTTCGTGGAGTACCCGAGGCACGGGTACGGGTCGCACGAGGCGCTCATAGGGAGGGCGCTCCAGCTCCTCGAGGTGGACGTCGATGACGGCACAATAGGCGAGCTGGCCGAGCTGTTCAGGGCCAACCCCTTCGCCCTATACGGCGATTCCCTTGAGGCCGTTGAGAGGGCGAAACGCCTGGGCCTGAAGACGGCCATAGCCACGACGACGCCCAAAGCATTCTTCGTCAGGGGCCTGGGGAAAGTGGCGGACCTCATAGACTTCGTCTGCACGGGCTACGAGGCGGGCTGCGAGAAATCCAATCCGCGGATTTTCAGGGTCATCGCGGACAGGCTCGGCGTGGAGCCATCCGAGGCGGTGGTCATCGGGGACAACCCGGTGCTCGACATCGCTAACGCTAAGAAGCACGGGATGAGAGCCATCCAGGTAGTGAGGGACGGCGCTCCCTCGGATCAGGCTGACGGAGTAGCTAGTAACGTTCTGGAGGCGGTGAAGCTCATCGAGCGTTGGGCTTAGAGCAGTACCTCAGCCTATATAGCCGTGAATTAGTTTTCTGGCTCCGAAACGGGCTCAATGATGATGCGCCGCCCCTCGGTGTAGATGTCAACATCATCGCCGGGCTTCACCTGCGTCGCCCTCATCACGTCCTCGGGTATGTAGAGCGCGGGTCTCCTGCCCGAGGTGCTGATCTTGCGTCGCAGCCTCAGGGGCTTCATGATCGCCGTGAGCTTGGCCTTGATGATTGAGGCTTGCTCCGAGGTGAATATCTCCTCTCCTCCTACGGGGCATCTCAGCCCCTTGACGCCGCGGACGATGACGCCGCCGGCCTCGAAGTCTGTTGTAACCTCCTCGAACTCTGTATTATGCTCGTGGCATCTTACCATCTTATCGTCTCCTCCTGGTCACCGTTACCCTCAGCTGGTCCGGGTACTCGCGGCAGATGACGATGAGGGCCTCCTCCTGCCCGTCTGTACGTACCGAGCCTTGTCCTTTCCCTCAGCGGCACGCTCGCCCTCCCGCATGGCCCTTACTACATCGTCAGGGGAGATATCCCTCAGGACCATGCGCTCCAGCGCGTGCCTCGTGAAGTATATCTCCCTCTCATCCATCGCTTCACCCGGCGATAGTAAGTGTTGAACACGGGTATATATGTATTATTTACACGTGGATTACTAGTCGCTGTATGAGAGGGCAGCCCATCAATTTTCCAATCAGCTGTATTTTACTAATACCCCTATTAGTGAAATCGAAAAAGGGTCTACGCGGTAAGATACAATCGGATAAGGACGCTTACCAACATCTGACCTGATAAACCCATATTATTTTTAAACGGATGTTTTCCTACTTTTATTACTAGTATGATTATTCATACTATTCTCAAATACTTTCATAAACGTCTTTTTTCACTGCACTCATCGGTGTCTAATATAAGGGCTTGGACTGGCGAAGAGGAGTCCCTGCTCAGGGAGAAGTATCTCTCCATCCCTGTTAAGACGCTCGCAGAGGCGCTTGGGCGGAGCGTCCCTTCTGTCGATAACAAGCCTAGACGACTTGGCCTCAAAAAGCCCGACGATTCATCAATTATTCTACCCACAACGAGTAGCTTCCGGAGCTCCTTTGAGATGATGACCCGCGAGGACGCTCAGAAGCTCGACAAGATCGACCTCCTAAGGGCAACTGGAGCCTCTTCGAGACGTACAGACGTGAGCTCGATAACCCAAAACTCTCCAAGTCTCAGAGGCACAAGCTCATGAACGCCATGAGCAACCTCACCTCCATCATCGACAGCGTCATGAAGGGGAGCGAGGTGCAGCTGGGCGACGAGGACGACCTAAAGGCCAGGTTCACCCGCCTTAACCTGGGGACCAGCGGGAGAAGCTCCAGCCCTCGGCGCTCCCGTAGGATGGGGCCGCGCTACATTCGTATAACCTTAGGAGGCTACGGTGAGGCTCAGCGACTAATAACGCAGGGTCCTAACAACCTATATCCTGGCCGACACATCCAAACGACGATTGGACGTGGGCTAGTAAAAAAAAATTTCCGGATATGAACAGTAGCGGTTCATATCCCTGAAAAAAAAAATATTTCCTGACCCCCATTCAAACCCTCCGGCGCGCTGCGCAGGGCTCAGCTGACGCCAGTCTCTACCGCCCCCAAACTCATTGGGAAGCATATCTCTAGGATTCCATCCTGAATAATAGCGCGGTCATCCAGGATAAGCCACAACGCAGAAGAGGCGCGGCGTACTCAGGGACCCTGTCCGCAATTACATCCGTAAAACCCATGGAGAAACAATTTATTTAAATTAAAACTAATGATCGTGGTATGTCCTACATATGCCCCAAATGCAAAAAAGAATATTCGCATCAGGAATTCTCCGGAAACAAGTTCTGCACGGACTGCGGCTCGTGCCTAACAGCGGCATCAAGCAGAGCGAGGCAGGGGCACTGGCTGTTCCAAGCAAACCCTAGTAAGCTGCGCATACTCGACTGGTGGAAGGACCACCCGGACGCAGAGGCAATGGCCTGGTCGGTCAGGCAGCACCAGAAAAGCATCCGGAAAGGAGACAACGTCGTGATATGGGTCTCGGGGCCCCGTGGGGGCGTCTACGCGACGGCCGAAGCGGACTCGAACCCCTCAAGATCCGTCAAAGAGGACCCTGGAATAAGAGACTACTACACCGACAGGATCGAGACCCTGAAGATAAACCCGAGGATCTGGATCAGGTACACCAACAGATTGTTCACAGAGCCCATACGCAGAGAGGAATGCGAGAAGGACCCCGTACTATCCGGGTTAAGAATACTGCGGCAGTCCCAGGGGACAAACTTCCCAATCACCGCCACCCAGTGGAACAGAATAATCGAAATAATCGGGTCGAGAGAGGGAAAACGATGATGATGACAACCCTCCCCCCACCTACGGATTGACAAGCAGAAAGTGGTGCTCCCGCCGGGATTTGAACCCGGGTTCCCCGGCTCGAAAGGCCGAAATGCTTGACCGGACTACACCACGGGAGCGCGCACCTGTGACTAGCCCCCAGCCCTTTTATAAGTTAACCGCACTGCAGTCATTTTTATATCTCCGCCCCCCGATACAGGTGGTGCGGGCCCGTAGCTCAGTTTGGCTAGAGCACCCGGCTCATAACCGGGTGGTCATGGGTTCAAGTCCCTTCGGGCCCACCAACACCCACACACACTCAACCAACAACAAACATCAACAACAGAGGAGACAACCCCAGAAGAACAGGAGCAGGCAACCCAGCGACAAACCCCCTCCTACCCAGAACCCACAGGTTCAGCAGCACCCCAACACCCGTCATAGCCACCGTGACCAAAAGCATCTCCAGCCCGTAGTACGCCTCAACATGAGCCGGGACGAAGCTGTAGAATATGAGCTCCCCGATACCGATCTCCATGCTCTCCGTGACATAGCTCATCCTAGCCCCACGCCGACCAGAACGCCTCAGCACATTGACAAGGTCAGCGAACCACCCCGAGTTAAGCATCACCAGATCATAGACCGCCACCGCCACAAGCATTACGACAAGGGACGCCGTAGGCATCAGCAGGCTAATGAATCCGCCCAGGAGGGCCCCATAGAGTATGAAGATGAAGTTCCTGACATGCGTGCCGAAGGCGTTGCTCAGTATGAATATGACGCTGAACACGGCCACGTAGAGGGACAGAAGCACTACGATGGATGCCATGAGTGTGGACACGGCCTTGGCCACCATAAGCAGCACCGTCTGGGACACTATGATCACGAGGATGGCCGAGGTGGGGGCCACGACGAGGGCCAAGACGACGCGTAGTTCAAAGTCCCTGCCCCTGGTGATGAGCCAGTAGAGGATGGTCACACCGACGAGACCCAGGAGGGTGAGACTCAGGGTCCACACCGCCTGACCGTAGGCGTCGGCGCCCAAGGTGGGTGGCGTGGACCTTACGAGGCCGCTGCTCACGACGAGCCTCACGAAGCCGAGGGACACGGCCATGCTGGATACTATGGGTGTGAGGTAGCCCACGACGACCCTGGTGTCCCTCATCTCCTCGCCCTCACGCCCCGCTCCACTACTAACCTGCCCTCGCCGCCGTAAAGCAAGACCCTGTACTGCTCTAACTTTACATCGTTTGACTTCTCCCAGCTCCTTACGTATAAGATGAAGACGAGTTGGGAGGATGAAAACCCCGAGGTTAAGCCTAACACCGCGCTGAACCATGCGACAGGTTGTAGATAAGCAGACAACATGAAGGGCCCTAAAATGGCTGCAAGTATAAACAGAGCCCATATAATAGCGCACGGCCTCCCAATTCCAGCTCTTTTAACATAGGGTTTACCCTCGACGACGGCCCGCCTCACGTCCCTGAACTCCCGGAACAGGGGCACGAACACGGCGATAAATGTTGCCGACGCTAGCAGAAGAAAAGGGGCTGCATCCTGAAGCGCAGGCTCCGGGCCGATTGCCCTGACGAAAAGTATCAGTGATACGAGCGACACGGCGCCTGACACCAAGCGCTGCGTTGGCGGTGCAGGGTACTCCGCTATCTCCCATATTCCTTGATCGCGGCCCTCACCTGACCCTAAAAGCATCAAAGGAATAGGGATCAAGCAGTTATTTATAGAAATTGATAAATACATTACAATTCCAAGCCTATTCTGAGGAAAATGAATAACCCTAGATTAATCCTCAGAGGAAAGTTTCTACTGATCGCTGCGACGCTGCTACTGTCATTCCTGTTGCAGCCGATGGCGACGGCCGCGGTTTCTTCATCCATCGGACCCCTCGAGGGCCCCTACTTCAAGGAGATAAGGTTCAAGATCTACGCCTCATCGGAGGCAGAGGTCGCGGGCCTCCTCTCCGGCGACGTGGACATCATGGACTTCTTCGAGGCCGAGCAGATCCCCGACATCCAGCCGGGGCTCACCGCAGGCACCATCGAGACAGCCCAGTCCGCTGAGCAGGGCATGTGGGGGTACTCGTTCCAGTGTGAGAGGTACCCTCTGACCTTGACCAAGTTCAGGCAGGCAATAGCCCACCTGGTGGACAAGGAAAAGTACGTGAGGGAGGGCCTGCAGGGGTTGGGGTACGTGATCGAGACCTTCATAGAGTCTCCCGGCTACGGGCCGTGGGCTGCCACAGAGTACGTAACATTCGAGTTCAACCCCACGTTGGCTGGGGAGATCCTTGACGGCATTGGCTTCGTCAAGGGGTCTGACGGTAAACGCATCGACCCCGAGACAGGGGAGACCATGAGGCCCCTGACGATCATCGCCAGGACCGAGCACCCCCACAGGATCTACGCGGCGAGGGAGCTGGCTGCCCAGATGGACATAGTGGGCATCCCCTACGACCTCCAGGAGGTCCCCAGGTCCGTGGCATCGCCCTTGGTGTTCCTCGAGCAGAACTACGACATCTACACCTCTGGTTGGGGCGGAGGCCCGGACGTAGACTGGCTGTGGGACATATTCCACTCCACTTCGCCTCCTAGCCAGAACTACCAGATGTTCAAGAACGCCACGGTGGACGCGGCCCTTAACAGGCTCAAGTTCGGCTCCACTTACGAGGAGTGCCTGGAGGGGGCTCACGAGGCCCAGTACCTGCTGTCCGAGCAGGTGCCCTTCATACCCCTATACGCCAAGGCTTACCTATCGCCCTACAATGCGAGGCTCAAGAACGTGGTGGACCTGCCCTGGTGGAGCGGAGTAACCAACGCCTTCACCATGACCTTCGCCACCGATAAGACACAGAAGTACGGCTCCGTGCTCAACGTGGGCTGGACCTCAGACCCCCAGCAGCCGAGCCCCATGTACGAGATCAACTGGTGGTGGGACTCCATGCTGAACAACGTCATATATGACTCGCTGATCCAGCTGGACCCGACAACGTTCGAGGAGCTGCCGTGGCTGGCCGAGAGCTGGACCACTGAGCCCTGGACGCCTCCGGGGGGAGGCTCGGGGCTTAAGCTGTCCTTCAACCTGCGCGACGATGTGACATGGCACGACGGCAAGCCCTTCACGGCCGAGGACGTGGTCTTCACCTGGACCTACGCCAAGGAGCAGGAGAACCCCGTGTACATCAGTTACCTGAAGGGACTGCAGAACGCGGAGACGGCCGGCACATACACCGCCGTAGCCTACCTGAACACCACAAGCTTCTGGGCACTCCACTGGGTGGGGGCCAACGTACCCATGATACCTAAGCACATCTGGGAGAACATAGAAGACAGCGTAAGATACCAGCCCATAGCCGACGGTAACCTCATAGGCACGGGCCCCTACAAGTTCAAGGAGTACAAGCCGGGAGAGTACGTGCTGGTGGAGGCGAACCCCAAATGGTTCCTGAAGCCCGCCGACAGCACCCTCGGCTACACCACGTACACGTTGACGCAGGGAGACACCAAGCCCTTCACTAAGAAGGTGACAGTGGGCGACGATGCCATCACCAACGGCACGTACACGGCTACGGTGATGAGCGCGGCCGGAGCCACAGTGAAGACATTCACGGGCACTGCAGCCGCCGACGGAACCTATACGGTAACCCTTGATACGGCGACCATCAACCCAGGAACATACACTGTGACCGTGGAGTTCACGGCCCCCGTCACGGCGGTAGGCATCGGCTCACGCGACGACTACAACCTGGTCGTTGAAGAGAAGCCCCCGGACTACACCATGTACTACGCCGGCCTGGTGGTCGTCGTTGTACTAGTGGCCGTGGGCTACGTGGTTATGCGGAGAAGAGCACCCGGGGCCTAGCCCCACCCACCCTTTTTGTAAAGAAAATTGAAATACTCTCAGTCTTAGGGCATATTGATAGTATGGGTCTGCTGTCATACGTCGCCAAGAGGGCCGCGTTCGCGGTAGTCACCATCCTGATAATCATGACCATGAACTTCGTCATCTTCAGGATGATGCCGGGGAACCCAGTGGCCATGATCGCGGACATGGTGCGGCTACGCCCCGAGCAGGTGGCGCGCCTCTACGAGCTGTTCGGCCTGGACAAGCCCCTCTGGGACCAGTACGTCCAGTACATGGTCCAGAGCCTCCGCGGCTTCTACGGTTACAGTTACTACAGCCAGCGGCCTATAGCCGAGGACATCATGGTGAGGCTCCCAAACACGCTGCTGCTGGTGGGCACGGCTACGGTGCTCTCCATAGTCATAGGCATGGTGATAGGCATACTGGCCGCTGCGCGCCGAGGGAGCCTCGTGGACGTCACCGCCATAAGCTTCGGGTTCCTGGGTAACTCGGTGCCCGTCTTCTGGCTTGGCCTCATACTGCTCCTGGTCTTCGGCGTCGACCTCAAGTGGTTCCCCATACGAGGCACCACCAGCGTCCCGGCGCCCACCGATCCCCTCGCCCTGGTGCTGGACATCATGTGGCACATGACGCTGCCCACCTTCGCACTGGTCATCATCCTCTTCGGAGGCTACGCCCTCATCATGAGGGCAGCCATGATAGACGTGCTGACGGAGGACTACATACAGCTGGCCCGCGCCAAGGGCCTAGACGAGAGGACGGTGCTTTACAAGCACGCGCTCAGGAACGCCATGCTGCCTATGGTTACGGTGATAGCCCTGGCCTTCGGGTTCCTGCTGTCGGGGGCGCTCCTCACTGAGACGGTGTTCAGCTGGTACGGGCTGGGGAGGTACATCTGGGACGCCATACTGAAGCAGGACTACCCGGCCCTCCAGGGCATATTCTTCATCATCTCGGTGATGGTGGTGGCGGCCAACCTCATTGCTGACCTCGTCTACGGGTTCCTGGACCCGAGGATCAGGCAGGAGTAGGTGACGATGGACAGAGGGAGGCTGGCTAGGAGCGTCTCCGAGTTCGGCCGCATGTACCTGGGTAACAGGATGGGGCAGGCCGGCCTCGCCCTGCTCTTTATCTTCATAGGGATGGCCGCCCTGGCCCCCTACTTGACGCCCTACGACCCCATGTACACCATGCAGCTGGCTAACTTCAGGGCGAAGCCCCAGTGGCTGGACCCCGCGCTGCCTCCCAACCTGTACCTGATCACGGACCCAGGCTTACCATCGGTGGCCGCCCTGGGCGAGTGGAGCCTGGAGTTGACGGGGGGATCGTCGGCCTCCTGGACGGGCTCGGAGGGCTACCCCGGGATACCCCTGGTCGAGGAGGGCAGCGGGCCCGGAGCCATCGAGGTGACCGGGGAGCCGAGCGCCGAGGGGACGGCCGTCGTAGAGAGGATCTACCAGTACGCGTACAAGCCGCCGCGCAGGTTCTCGGTCCACCTCGCCTACAAGGCCCAGGTCACTGGTGAGGCCACCTGGAGCATCCAGGTGCTACTGAGGCAGAGCGATGGGAACCTCCTGGAGTTGTGGAGTTCGGGGCCCCGACGCGGTTCCCAGGGATGGACTGTGCCGAGGCCCCAGATCGACACCAACGACGCCATCCTCAGGCTGCGGCTGTTCAACGATATACTGGGCGACGCCTCCAGGATGTTCCCCCGGGGCGGCGAGTACGGCCTCGTGGTGAGGGTCAGCACGGTGAGCGAGGGCGGCACGGTGAAGGTGTACCTGGACGACGTGAGCGCCCGCATATGGGGCGAGAGCTTCGGGCTCCTGGGCACAGACAACTACGGCCGCGACATATTCACCCAGCTGATGCACGGGAGCAGGATATCCATTATAATCGGCATCTTCTCGGCCGTCATAGCGGTGGTCCTCGGCGTCCTCGTGGGGCTGACCTCGGGCTACCTGGGAGGCTGGGTGGACGAGCTCGCCATGAGGATCAACGACATTCTCCTCACCATCCCCGGCCTACCCTTCCTTATAGTGCTCACCGCGGTCCTGGGGCCTACCATCTGGAGTGTCATCATCCTCATAGGGTTCCTAGGCTGGATGGGGATAGCCCGCCTTATCAGGTCCCAGGTGCTCACGCTGAAGACCAAGGCCTTCGTGGAGGCCAGCAGGGCCAGCGGCGGGGGCACGTGGCACATCATAAGGGTCCACCTAGTACCCAACGTGATGACCATGGCGTACACCCAGCTGGCGCTCACCGTGCCGGGGGCTATAGTCACCGAGGCGGCCCTCAGCTTCCTGGGCCTGGGTGACCCCTTCCTTCAGACGTGGGGCAAGATGCTTCACGACGTCCAGTACTACGGCGCCGTGGCCGAGTGGTGGTGGGCCGTGCCCCCAGGCCTGTGCATAGCGCTGCTGAGCATGAGCTTCGTGTTCATCGGGTACGCCCTGGACGACATATTCAACCCGAAGCTGAGGGGGCGGTAGGATGACGGCGCTGCTCGAGGTCAGGGGCCTGAAGATGCACTACGGGACCGTGAAAGGCGACGTTAAGGCAGTGGACGACGTGAGCTTCAGCCTGGAGGCGGGCGAGAGCCTGGGCATAGCCGGAGAGTCGGGGTGCGGCAAGACCAGCGTGGCCCTGGCCCTGATGAAGCTGCAGCCCGGCAACGCCAAGTTTCTGGGCGGCTCCATCACCCTAGACGGAATGAACGTGCTGGCCCTGGACGACGAGAAGATCAGGCGGGAAGTCAGGTGGAAACGTATATCCATGGTGCCTCAGGCCGCCATGAACGCCCTCAACCCGGTCTTCACCGTCAAAGACCAGATCATCGAGGCCATCCTCACCCACGAGGATGTATCCGAGAAGGAGGCTGAGAAGCGCACCCTGGAGCTCCTGAAGCGGGTGGGCATCGACCCATCCAGAGCGGGTAACTACCCCCATGAGTTCAGCGGGGGCATGAAGCAGCGCGCCATGATAGCCATGGCGCTGGCCTGTAACCCGGAGATAGTGATCGCGGACGAGCCCACCACGGCCCTGGACGTCATAGTGCAGGCCCAGGTGCTGAAGGTCATCAAGACCCTGCAGAGGGATCTGGGCCTCTCAATGATACTCATAAGCCACGACCTCTCCGTGGTGGCCGAGACGTGCGAGAGGACCGTCATAATGTACGCTGGGAGCATCGTGGAGAACACGTCCACGGTCGAGATGTTCAGGCACCCCCTCCACCCCTACTCCGTGGGCCTGATAGGGGCGTTCCCTAAACTGACGGGCGAGCGGAAGCGGCTGGAGTCCATCACGGGGAACCCGCCAAACCTGCTGGACCCTCCACCTGGGTGCAGGTTCCACCCCAGGTGCCCCCACGCCAGGGATGTCTGCACCCGCATCGTCCCTCCGCTGCTGGAGACCCATGAGAACCACATGGTGGCCTGCCACATGGTGAACAGGCACCCGGAGTATAGGTGACGGCCATGAGCGAGAGGCTGGTGAGGGTCGAGGGCTTGGTGAAGCACTTCCCGGTCCACATGAGCCTCCTGGACAGCCTCCTACGCAGGGAGGTGCCCATGGTCAAGGCCGTTGACGGCGTCAGCTTCACCATCAAGAGCGGGGAAATATTCGGCCTTGTGGGTGAGAGCGGGTGCGGCAAGACAACCACGGGCAGGGCGGTCATCAGGCTCATAGAGCCCACCTCGGGCCACGTCCTGTTCGACGGCGTCGACGTGGACGAGCTGCCCAGGGGCGAGGTCAAGGCGTACCGCAGGGAGATGCAGATAATCTTCCAGGACCCCTTCGAGTCCCTGAACCCCAAGATGACCATCTACGAGCTGGTGGCCGAGCCCCTAGAGATACACGGGATAGGCGCGGGGGACGAGGAGCGGCGCGCCCTGATCTCGGAGGCGCTAAACGAGGTGCAGCTCATACCCCCTGAGGAGTTCCTGTTCAGGTACCCCCATGAGCTGAGCGGCGGCCAGAGGCAGCGCGTAGCCATAGCCAGGGTCCTGATACTGAAGCCCAGGTTCGTGGTGGCCGACGAGCCCGTCTCCATGCTGGACGTCTCAATACGCACCGAGGTGCTGAACCTTATGCTGGACATACGGGAGAAGCTTGGCCTCACCATCCTCTTCATAACTCACGACCTGGCTATAGCGCGGTACATGAGCGACGACATCGGCGTCATGTACCTGGGGAAGCTCATAGAGTGCGGCGGCACCCATGATGTTCTTGACGACCCAGACCACCCGTACACCCAGGCACTCATGGCCGCGGTACCGGTGCCCGACGCGGAGAGGAGGCGGGGCGACCTCCCTATCAGGGGGGAGACGCCGCAGCCCATCAACGTGCCGCCGGGCTGCAGGTTCCACCCAAGGTGCCCCTACGCCTTCGACAGGTGCAAGGTCGAGGAGCCGCCGCTCGTTGAGGTGGAGCCGGGCCACGCGGCCGCCTGCTTCCTGCAAGATGAGTTCCATGCGGGTCGGCTGAAGCGGGGGAGGCTCCCCGAGGACCAGGCCGAGACCTGATACTAGTTCTCCCCACGTGGATTGCTGAAGGATTTGACTATTAATGCTAGGAGGACCACCAAGCCCAGCGGGATCAAGAACTCCCTGAATGGGACCACGGCCCCCTGGTACGAGAGTGAAACCAGCCCTATCCCGATTATTATGGCCGAGGCCAGCAAGCTCAGCTGCATCCTCTGACTGGACCGGTCCATCGCCCTCTCGATCCTAGCCACCTCTGGCATGTTCACCTCCATCCTAGAGCGCCCCGATATGAGGGCGTCCGCGAATCTCCTGACGGCCCTGGGGAGCCCCATTATCTCGTTGGCGAGGTTGCTCGCGGTCTCCTCCAAGTGCTCCGGCTTTAGCATACCACCAACCATAATCCTGTTCAGGTAGGGCTTGACGCGTTCGATGAAGTTGAACTCGGGGTCCAGGAGAACCCCTACGTCGGTGACCATGGCCACGACCTTGACCATGAGCATGAAGGTGCCCGGCATCCTGACCCTGTACCTGTAGAGGATACCTGAGAGGTCGACCATGGTATCCATGAAGCTGTACTCCCCCAGCTGGTAGCGCCTGGTCTCCTGCATGACGACGTACATCTCGTCCTTGAAGCCGTCCAGGTCCCTGGGATCGACGGCCACGTCCAAGTCCTCCAAGCTGTCCAGGAGCATGTTCACGTCAGAGGAGACTACGCTGTACAGGACACGGGTGTAGGCGAGGCGGCGCTCGGGCCGCAGGATGCCCACCATGCCGAAGTCCAGGAACACAAGCTTTCCGTCGTCGGTGACCAGGAGGTTCCCTGGGTGCGGGTCGCCGTGGAAGAACCCGTCCACGAATATCTGCTTCAGGTACGCGTGGAACCCCACCTCGGCCAGGCTCTTTAGGTCGTGCTTCTCCCTGAGCCTCTCCACGTCGTCGATCCTTGTGCCGTGGATGTACTCCATGACCAGTAGCCGGGGGCCGCTGTACTCCCAGTAAATCCTCGGAACCTTGACCTCCGGAAGCTCCTTCATGTTGTCGCGGATGGTCTCCGCGTTCTTGCCGTCCCTGACGAAGTCCAGCTCCTTCCTCATCTGGTGGCTGAACTCCTCCACGAGCCCCACAGGGTTGTACGGCGCCAGGTAGGGGAGGCTCCTCTCGGCGCGCTCCGCGAGGCTCTCCAGTATGGCCAGGTCAACCTCTATGAGCTCCTGGATGTTGGGGCGCTGGACCTTGAAGACCACCTCCGCCCCGTCCTTCATCACGGCCCTGTGGGCTTGGCTGAGGCTGGCCGCGGCCACCGGCTCCTCGTCCACCAGCAGGCACAGCTCGCTGAGGGGCCCGCAGGTCTCCTCTATGAGGGGTCGTACTTCCTCGAAGGGCACCGACTTTACGCTGTCCGTCAGCTTCAGCAGCTCCTCGATCATCTGGAGCGGCAGCATGTCGCGCCTGACGCTCATTATCTGGCCCAGCTTGATGAAGGTGGGGCCCAGCTCCTCGATGGCCATCCTTATGCGCCTGTAGACGTCCAAGGTCTCGACACCTTCCTCGTGCCTCAGGAACTCGGGGCGCTTCTCCTCCGGGAACAGCTCCTGTAGGAAGATGCCGAAGCCGTACTTGGTGAGGATACCGGCGATCTGGGCGTACCGCGCTAGGCGTGTGACCATGAACAATTCATACCTTCAGCGGTTTATATACGAGAGGTCTGATCCCCAGGTTTCAGCTCGGCCGGATAGAAAGCCTTTAAATGCTTAGCATCGATACAGTCACAGAATCCAAGGAAAACTTGGCTCATCAATCTCGACAGTGAATGCTATGAGCGACGAAAAGAAACCTGAGGCCCTTGAGGAGGAAGAGAAGGCCGAGGAGCAGGAAGTAGAGGCCGCCGAACAGGCTCAGGGTGAGGCCGCTGAGGCCAAGGAGCCTGAAGAGGAGGAGGTCCACTACGAGAACGCGGTGAACAAGGGAGACTTCATCATGCTGGAGATGACAGGCACCGCGGAGGAGACCGGCGAGGTCTTCGAGACCACCAGCGAGGAGGCTGCACGGGAGCACGGCATCCACAGCGAGGAGAGAACCTACGGGCCCAGGCTCGTGATCGTGGGGGACGGCTTCGTCCTCCGCGGCCTGGACAGCAGGCTCCCCGGGACACCCTTCGACGAGGAGAAGGAGATCGAGGTCCCAGCGGGGGAAGCCTTCGGCGAGCGTAACCCAGCCAACGTCCAGACCATCCCCTACAGGGTGCTCCGCAGCAAAGGAGTGAACCCGGCCGTTGGGGCCGAGCTGGAGATCGACGGCAGGCCGGCCGTCGTCAGGAGCGTGGGCGCGGGCCGCGTCCAGGTGGACTACAACCATCCGCTGGCGGGCCGCAAGATACTGTACAAGGTCAAGGTCACTGAGCACATCACGGACGACAAGAAGAAGTACGAGGCACTCATAGGCCGCAGGTTCCTGGGCATCGAGGCCGGCGAGTTCGAGGTCAAGAAGACCAAGAAGAAGCTCAGGGTCGGGGTCCCCGAGAAGATTTTCTTCGGCGAGAACATCCAGATCGCCAAACGCGGAGTGGCCCTGGACATCCTCAAGTACTTCCCTGACCTGGACGAAGTCGAGTACTACGAGACCGTCAAGCGATCCTAGGGGGTTTAACCCTTGAGGCCCGAGGTAGCCGTTGTGGGCGCAGGCCCCGCGGGACTCCTCGCGGCCAAGCGTGTGGCTGAACGAGGGTTCAGCGTCCAGGTTTACGAGGAGCACTCGGCCGTCGGGGAGCCGTGCCATTGCGCCGGGCTTATCAGCGTCGAGGGCCTGAGGAGGCTGGGCTTGGAGCCCCGAGAGGATTTCATCCAAGGCGAGGTGTATGGCGGCCGCGTCTACGCGCCCAGCGGCGAGCACATGGAGCTGAGGGATAGCAGGCCCAGGGCGTACGTGGTGGACCGCTCCTCCTTCGACAGGCACCTGGCCGAGAGGGCGGCGGACGCGGGAGCCGAGCTCATTCTATCTAAGAGAGTTGAGGCTCTGGACTTTAATGGGGGCACGGCCGCGCTGAGGGTCCGAGGCGGGGTCCTTGAGCCCAGCGTGGTCATCGACGCGGAGGGGCCGGGGGCCCGCCTGCTGGGCCAAGCGGGCCACGACGCGGGGCAGCGGGGGCTCCTCAACGGGTTCAACGCGGAGTTAGACGGCGTGGAGGTGGAGCAAGGCATGGTGGAGCTCTGGTTCGGGGATAGCTTGGCCGGGGGGTTCTTCGCGTGGGTCATACCCACAGGGGACGGCGAGGCCAGGTGCGGGCTCGCCTCCAGAGGCGACGGGCTCGCCTGCCTCAAGGGGTTCTTGAGGAACCGTTTCGGCGTCGAGCCCCAGGCCAGGGTCAGGGCTGGCCGCGTGTGCACCGGGGGGCCCGTCCAGCGCACCGTGTACGGCAACGTGCTCTTGGTGGGGGACGCGGCGGGCCAGGTCAAGCCAACCACGGGGGGAGGCGTCGTGCTCGGAGGCCTCTGCGCCGGTATTGCTGGGGACGTGGCCTCGGAGCACCTCGGCGACGGGAGAGACCTGGGCCGCTACGAGGGGCTGTGGAGGAGGCGGTACGGCCACGAGTTCAGCCTGATGCTCGCCCTCAGGGGGCTCATGAACGGGCTGGGAGACGAGCGCCTCAGCAGGGCGCTCCAAGCCTTCAAGGAGGAGGGGCTTCAGGCCAGGGCGCAGATGCTCCTCGAGAGGGGCGACGTGGACATGCAGGCGGGGGTCATCAGGGAGGCTTTGACCGACCCTGCTATGCTGGCAACAATGGTCCGCAGCCTTGGGCGTGTCGCTCTGGGGGAGTTGCTGTCCCTCGTGCAAGGAGGGCGACCACGTGGGTAAACAGAGGTTCCCCAGGGTCGCCGAGAACTACAGGGGCTTCGACATCTGGTACGACCCCGTAAGGGGCCAGTACTACGCGTCCCACTGCGAGCGCACCCACAGGTCGGGATCCATCGATAGGATCAAGGATTGGCTCGACAGGGAGAAGAGGTGAGGCTCAGCCTGCTCCTGCGCCCAGCCTCCTGCCTAGAGCGTAGGCTTCCCTGAGCTCCGCGGCGCACGCCTCAATGGGTATGTCCAGCCTCATCTCGGGGTCGTAAGTCCTGCACGAAACCATGTGCAGGTCTATATGGAAGTGGGGCGCTATGCGTCTGAACATGTTGGCTGCCGACTCGTAGTGGTGCCGGTACGTTAGGAGCACCGCGAAGGTCTTGCCGTCGAAGCCCTCCCATGCCAGAGCCTCCATCCTGTCCTGGACGGCCTTCATCTGCGCCGTGATGTAGCCCCAGTACATTGGGCTCGCCCACACGATCAGGCCCGCGTCTCGGTACGCTTCGTATATGAGACCCATGTCGTCGTCTATGGCGCACCTGTGGCTGGGAGAGGACGCGCAGCTGAGGCACCCTTGGCAGGGCCTGACGCTCATCTCGTTGAGGTAGAAGTGCTTCACCTCGTGGGCGCCCGTCTCGGCCAGCCCCCTCAGGAACTCCCCGGCCAGGGTGTCAGAGTTCATCCCTTTCCTGGGGCTTCCGTGAAGCACGATGGCCCTCATGCGAGGGATGAGCCCTGATCATATCATAAACCATGCTCAAGAAAGAACCTGTATTTCACGTAGCCTTCTTGATCCCCGTGGCGGCCTAACCCGTTAAATAACACTTGAAGCATAGCCTTACACGGTTTCTATGGGTCGCAACAAGAAGTACGGCGGCTACAAGGCTTACCAGTACCTTGAGCCGGGCCGCGACTACCGTGAGTTCAAGCTCAGGGACGCCATCGTCAAGGATTGGTGGGAGCCCGTCCCCCTGAGCAAGGCCGAGGAGGAGAGGTTCGAGGAGGTCATGGGGAGGAGCGTGGTCATGGACCTCCACGCCCACCCAGACATTAGCCCCCTGGACCCCAACCAGAACAGGGACTTCGATAGGGAGGGCCGCAACGTCCTGGCCTACGAGGCCCTGGCCATGAGCGGCCTGGACTGCGTCTTCGACAACATGATGGACGGCAGCAGCTTCATCAACACCAAGAACGGGTGGGACTGGATGAGCACGGTCCACGACCTGGGGATGAGGCTCTGCGACATAGGCCACCAGGACTTCCTGGTCCACTGCAGGAGGGCGGAGGACATAGAGCAGGCCCACAGGCGCGGGAAGCTGGCCTGGGTCGCGGTCCTGGAGTCCGCCTCATGCATCGAGAACGAGGTGGACCGCCTGGATGTCCTGTACGGCCTCGGCGTCCGAAGCATCGGAGTCAATTACAGTGAGAGCAACATGCTGGGCAGCGGCCTCAAGGAGCACCTGGACGGCGGCCTCACCGAGTTCGGGTACGATGCCCTGGTCAGGATGAACAAGCTGGGGCTGCTTGTGGACGTGAGCCACACAAGCGACAGGACCGCGGCAGAGGTCATCCAGCTCAGCAGGGACCCCATAATCATCAGCCACGCCGGGGCCCGCGCACTGACCCCCACCACCAGGATGTTCCCAGACGACGTCATCCAGGCCCTCGGCGAACGCGGCGGAGTCATGGCCATCGAGGCCGCGCCCAACCTGACGGCCACGGAGAAGCACCCCCTCCACAGCGTGGAGGGCTACATGGAGCACGTGGAGTACTGCATCAACCTCATCGGCATCGACCACGTCGGCTGCGGCCCGGACACCAACTACGGGGACCACGTGGGCCTATACCTCACTAACCTGGAGAACAGCAGCAGGCTCGGCCTAGGCCACTACGCCAGGCCGGGGAAAGGCGGGGAGAACAAGTACCTGGGCATCGACATGAACGTCAAGCAGCTGAAGACGCTCAGGTACGTGCGCGGCATGGAGAACCCCAGCGAGTGCCTGCAGAACGTGTGCCGCTGGATGATCAAGCACGGGTACAGCGACCAGGAGATCGCGAAGGTCATAGGCGGAAACGGCCTGAAGCTGGTCAAGAAGGTCTGGTAGGCGCCCCTACGGCAGCCTCATGAGCCTCCCGTACCCGTCCACGGCCCTGAGGCCAGAGCCGCTGAGGGCCGCCCAGAACCCGGCCTGGTTGCTCGTGACGACGGGGACCCCTGTCCTGGACTCTACCCTTTCTATGAGGTGGATGACCGAGATGCTGGAGCAGCCGATGAGGATGACGTCGGCCTCCTCGGCGGCCTCCTCGACCAGCGGCATCACGGCCTCCTCCTCCACAGCCCCGATCTCGGAGGCGTCCGAGAGGCCCAGCCCCCTTATGCTGGACACGGTCAGGCCGTGGGCCTCCAGGTACCTCCTCTTGAGCCTGTTGAGCGTGTCCGTGTAGGGTGTCACGACTCCCACGCTTCCACCGCCTAGGGCCCTGACGGCCTCCACCATGGCCAGGTTGACGGTGACCACCCGGATCCCCGTGTTGAACTTGATCTGGTCCACGAGGACCTGCTCCCAGTCCTGGCCGCCTATGATGGCGCATGTGGAGCAGCCGTACACCATGACGTCGACGCGGGCCGAGGAGAGCAGCTCGGCCTCCCTCTGGACGCCGTCCAGCGACTTCACCAGCGCCTCGTGAGTGAACTCCGTGAGCCGTATACGGGCGCTGTGCACCGACACCCCCTGGGGAGCCATCCTGTAGAACTCGGGCTCCATGACGGTGTTGCTCGACGGCACCAGCAGCCCTACGCGGAACATCCACCATTAAAATGGGGTGAAGGATATTAAGCAACCGCGCCTGGCTGGGAGCCCTATCCATAGGCGCGACGGCCTCTTCCACCGCCGTGCGCCAAGACTGGAGGTGTGCCCTCGACGCGGACCGTGTTCTTTTAGCCGCGCTCAATCTTTAAATAAGACTGCCGAGGGATACTCTGTGACTTAGAAAATGGCGACGTGCATCAGCTGTGGTCGTAAGGTCAAGCCCGAGGAGAAGGCCGTCAGGTTCCAGTGCCCGAGCTGCGGGGCCGTGACCCTATGGCGCTGCGAGAAGTGCAGGCTCTTCGGCAGGAACTACAAGTGTCCGGCCTGCGGGTTCACGGGGCCATAGTCGAGTTCACATAGGTCGCTTCTTGAGTTCAGCACTTTAGGGCACTGACGCAGAATGTCAGCGTAGCTAGGGTATGGGGCCGGGGCAATGTTTCAATAGCTGGGAGTCTCCGTCTTCACTATGAGCCGCGGCGAGTACACCCCACGGTACCTGGTTTTCTACGCCGCGGTCTTCGCCTTCCTCTACGCGCTGTTCCAGTGGGTGCCCAGCCTGTGGGCCGAGGTGATCACGGCCCAGTCCAGCTTGGCCGTGATGAACGCACTGGGCATGTCATCGTCCTACGGCGTCGAGGGGGGCGTCGTCACCCTGTCGATGTTCAGCGGCGTCCGCCCAGTCCATGTCTACATCGTCCGGGAGTGCAGCGCCATCCACGTCCTGGGAGTCGTACTCGGCCTCGTCGTGCCGCTGAGGGCGCCGTGGATCAGGAAGGCGGTTGGCGCGGCCTTGGGCTCGCTCGTCATATACGCGTTGAACGTGGCCAGGGTCGTGACCACGGTCGCCCTCACAGGCTACGACGTGCCTCCGTTCACATGGCTCGTGTCGAGCCCCACCATAGAGACCTACCACTACCCCATCAGCTTCCTCTTCGGTGTCGTCGGGGTGGCGGCCACCGTACTGGCGATGGACAGGCTGGCGCTGCCCGAGCTGGGGGACTTTCTAGGCCGGCTACCGGGCACCCTCGCCACAGCCCTGAGCCGAAGAAAGTAAACACTGGCGAATGACTTAGAGCCTGTGTGATGACCGCTCATCGTAGCAGATCCGGAACCGGCAATCAGAAAACCTTACTGATGGTGCCGCTAAAGAGGTTCAATGTTCTCCCTAGAAACGGCACACTTCTTTGAACGTATACAGACGAGCGGGAAAATGGATCGAACTAGGAAAGGATTATTAATTGTATAAGTTTATATAACAGTGTATTTTGTTTAAACGTGATGAAGGTTCTGCACGAACCCCAGCTAGACACCATACTGATGATAGAGAAGGCTATCATAGATGCGGAGGACTACCCGACCCGAATGCGGCTGTGGAGGAGCCTGCCCAGGAAGGTCCAGTACCAGACCTATAAAAGGGTGCTGGATTATCTTGAGGCGTCCAATAAAATCGTCTACGACGAGGACGGAGCCATCGTCTACACTGGGGTGAGCAACGATAAGCTGAGGGCTCTTGTGGAGTCTGCCATAAAAATTACCTAGACGTACCTGAAAATTCTATTGTATTCCTTGTGAGATATAAGGTCGAGTATCACCGGGCAGACGCCGTACTCGCTGAACTCAGTCAAGGTGTAGGTTGACCGATAACCTTCCGAGTGAGCGTAGCGGTAGAGGTTAGATACGTTATATTTCTCTATGTAGTGTCTAGGTATCTGGCTCTGCTTTATTCGTTCGCCGACAAGGATGTTCTGGAGCAGGTTCTCCGCCATCTCGTTAATCCATCTGCGATGTTTGTGATTAATCTCCAATGAAGAGACATATGCCCCCAACTCTACGCTGATGAAGACCTCCTTGGCGGGTTTAGGCACGAGTAATATATTTCAGAAATGTATAAAAGAAATTTCTGGTTACGTGGTTAAGCGGTACTTATTCATGAGCCTCAGAATGCTTGCCTCTGATTTCTTACTCGTTCTTCAGATTCTGAAGGCACATGTGATCGATGAGGATTGCAGTCTTCAAAGTAAAGTATTGATGACCCGTTGGTTGTATTGGTTGCCAACGGGGGCTGTTATTAATCATGAATGGGTATATTTCCACGGTTTAAATCCTTTATTGTTAATCCCGATTGAAAGAAAGGGTGTTGGTACTTACACTGTTACCCTGTACCTGTCCATGAGCTCCTGGCGCTTGCCCTCGTTCCACCCCGTCACGTCCGTGTAGTACCCCGTGATCCTGCTCCAGTAGCGCACATTCTCAGAACCACACGTGGGGCAGCTCTTGAGCATCCCGGCGTTGGTGCTGGCGCAGGCACTGCACACGGTGAGGTCCTTGGTGTAGCTGAAGTAGCCTATCTGGCTGTTGCGGCAGATGCGCTGCGTCAGCTTGTACAGTGCCTCGGGGTCGCTGCTGCTCTCACCGATCCAGGCGTGGAAGATGTTTCCGCCGCTGAGGATGGGGAAGAACTTGTGCTCTATGTCGATCCTCTTCCCCAGGGGCACCTTGGCGCCGACGTATGTGTGGGTGCCGTTGGTGTAGTAGACTGGTAGGTCGCGTTTGCCGGGGACGCCGTTGACGCTGCTCAGGTCGCCCTTGATCATGCCCCTGGCCATCGTCTTGTACTCGGGGTGGAGTAGGTCGGCGACGGCGAAGGTCTGGGCCGTGCTCTCGGCCGGGGTCCTAGCCAGCATCACCTTCCAACCGCTCCTCATCTCCAAGCCCTTCCTGAACTTCTCCATGTCCAAGAGGAGGCGGACGGCGAGGCGCACCGCGTCGTCCGTCTCGTGGAGTTGGCCGCCCGTGAAGTGCTGGACCATCTCGTTGATGCCGACGACGCCGATGACGTTCACCAGCTCGCTGAAGTCCACGGCGGGGGGTCCCTTCCTGCCGGTCCTGGGGTCCCTGGGGGTCTGGGTGGCGAAGGGCACCATGCCGCCGCTGATGGTCTTGTCCATCCACTTACGCTTGGCCTCGAAGACCCCCATGGCGAGCCTCATGTTCTCCTTGGCTGCCTCCAGCAGCTTGTCGTAGTCGCCGTTGGCGCGGTACGCGAGCCTGGGCATGTTGAGGCTGACCACCTGCCAGCCGCCCATGCTGAAGTGCTGACCGTCCTCGAAGTACAGCTTCTCGTTGAACTTGGGGTCCGTCTCGGGGGTGTTGGTGAACTGGTACGCGCAACACTGGTAGCAACTGATGCCGTTGCCGTAGCCGCGGTACGCGGGCAGCATGTTGTCGAAGTAGGGGGCCCCAAACTTGCTCACGGCCTCGTGGACCAGGAGCCACAGGTCGTCGTACTCGGGCTTGAAGAACTCTGGGCTCACGTAGTTCTCGTTCTTGGGGAAGTTGAATGGCTTGCCCCAGTAGTCGCCCTCCAGGGCCACCTCGTTGATGGCTCGGAAGAACATCTGCACCTCGTCCTCGTAGTCCCCGTAGGTGTCGGGGCCTACCTTGCCCTTCATGACCACGGGGACGTCCCTCCATATCTTGGGGACGCCCATGGGGAGCTGGATGTTGCTGAACACCAGCTGGCCGCCCCTGGTCACGTAGGTCTGGGTAAGCTCGTAGAACATCATCTGGGCCAGCTGTTTCACGGCCTTGTACTGCAGCCCGCGGAGGAAGGGGGCGAGGAACATGGTGTAGAACATGAAGCCTTGGCCGCCGCTGAAGTTGGTCTGGCCCGCGGCCAGCACCTTAACGCTGTGGAGTATGGCCACCTCGGGCTGCTTTGCTGGGCCCGCGACGCTTGATCTGAACCCGCTGCCGTCGGGCACCAGCCCGTAGTAGAGGAAGTAGCGGAGGTCCCAGTCCTGGCAGAAGGGGCGGCTGCCGAAGTACTCCAGGGTGTGGATGTGGATGTCCCCCTGGTGGTGGGCGGTGGCCAGCTTCGGGTCCATGAGGAGCAGGTACTGCTCCTTGCTTAGCCTGTCCGCCTTCTTCTTGTGCACCGTCTCGGGGTTGGGCTGCAGGTTAGCGTTCTCCTTGGCCTCGAAGCCGCCGCCGGTGTCGATCTGGTACGCGTCGTAGAGGGGCGCCCCCACCCTGGTGAGGAGGTTCCTGTAGATCTGGAACTCCGGTATCTCGTGGCTCCACTCCAGCAGGATGTTGTTGGTGATCTCGCGGACCATGGGACCCGAGACGAACCTGGGCTTCGTCAGCTTGATGCGCCGCTCCACCTCGTCCGCGATCTTCTCGGCCGTCAGCTCGCTTATGGCCGGGATGTCGAACATCTTCTCGGCCAGCGTCGTCTCCAGGGCCAGCATGTCCGTGATCCGGGTCTTCTCCCAGGGCACCAGGTACCCGTCCGTGGTGTGGACCATGGGCATCCCCATGTACAGGTTCTCGGTGAAGAACTCCTCTATCCTGCGCTGGTATGGCGGCAGATCCCTAAGCTTAGCCACTCCCTAACACCTCCTCGACCTTGTCCTCCTTCAAGGTGTAGCCCTCGAACATCTCCTCGGAGGGCCTCACGGCGGAGCCCGCCGTGAGGATCGGCGGGTTGCCGAACATGTTCATCATTATAAACCCCGTCTGCGCCTCGGTGTCGAACCAGCGGGCCTCGAACTCGACCCCCCTCTTCTTGAGGTACTCTTTAATCTTGTCGCACTTGGGGCAGTCGGGCAATGAGTATACGGTGACCTTCATTTTTTATGCAATCCTTTATAGTGTGGGTCTCCGATGGAGTACACTACAGTTAGATGAATACAGTATCTACAATCGTTCTATATAGCCGTAATCGTCCGGTTCCTAATACCTCTAATCTTTGGCGCATGAATGGTCACGATATCACCGACGCGCCTGGGATTGTCCCAATACAAAGGAATAATGGCCGGTTGACCGACTCCATTCACCAATTTTTATATATTCTATTAAACACTGGTTAATCAGGGAAAGGCGCAATCATCCGGGTGAAACTGTTGACCATCATCGTATGCCTCGTGGGGCAGCACTACCGTCGAGCCTTCGACGGCATCAGGTACTGGAGCAAGGTCCACGGGATCACAAAGCTTTACCTCCTCTACAGCGACATCGAGGCGGAGACCGGCAGCAACCTGTTCGCCTACATGAGCAAGGTGAACGCCGATGAGCTCCGGGAGAAGCTTGAGATCCTGGACCCCATAATGGTGCCCTACAACCCCATGGACCAGCGCAGCGTCTTCCGCACCGTTTACGGCATAATGAACCAGGCTCGGGAGAACGGGGAGGAGGCCCTCATAGACATCACCAGCACCACCGACACGGCCACCGGGATAGCCCTCACCATAGCCCTCATGTTCAGGAACGCCCGCGTCTACAGCGTGCCCAACGCGGAGCCTGGCTGGTACGTGAACGGTGAGCCGGGCACGCCCGAGTTCGACAAGTGGTTCAGGCGGGCTCGTGAGCAGCCCAGCAGGGACCCCATGGAGATCCAGCTGCCCGGGTACAGGCTGGAGCCCAGCAGCAAGCACGAGGAGAAGGAGTGGGCGCGGGAGAAGAAGCTCATGGTGCTGCTCAGGGAGAACGGGGGTGAGGCGGAGAGCATCAGCGACATCATCAGGTGGTTCGGGTACAAGGCGGCCAACAGCACACTGAGGAACAGGTTCAGCAGGATCGTGGCGCGGCTGGAGATGAAGGGGCTGGTGGACGCTGAGAAGGGGAGCAAGATGAAGGTCATCAGCCTCACCGAGTTCGGGAAGATATTCGCAGAGGCCCTGGCCGAGGGCACCGTCTAGCCGCGGCCCGGTTTAACCTTTACCGCAAAACGCGTCCAGGGCGGCGGGGGTCACTTTGCTCGATCCTTTAATGTGGGGGCGCGGCAGCGGGTGCAAGTAATATCGTCCGCGGCCCCCTGGTCTTACAGTATTACGCGGTCCCCCGAAGGCCCGCACTTTAGCTACCTTTTTATTTAAAGCCCGGTTAGCATGCATAGCTAACCGAGGAACAGACATGAAGGCGCAGGTAGTTCTGACCCCCGCCGAGGGTAAGCGGCTCATAGCTAAGGCCATAAGCTGCATGGAGCCAGTGCAGAAGGCGTACCAGGAGGGCATCCTCATAGTGGCGACGAGCACCTCCACGGCCTACGTGGCCGAGGAGCTCATGCAGAAGGAGATACCCGACAAGGGCATGTTCACGGCAGGCGTCGTGACGGCCACCGGCCTCAACATCACCAAGGCGGAGGGCAGGCACAGCCACCACGTGTTCGAGAAGGGAAAGCTCAAGGAGTGCAACACGGCCGAGCTGGTCCCCTACCTATCCAGAATGGGGCCCAGCGACGTCTTCATCAAGGGCGCCAACGCCATCGACTCCTTCGGCGCCGCCGGGATACTCCTGGCCGGCGCGGGCGGCGGCACCATAGGGACGGCGTGGGGCTACATCGTCAGCAACGGCATCCAACTCATAATACCCGCGGGCCTGGAGAAGCTGGTGCCTGGGCCCCTTGACACCCTTCAGAGCATGATGGGCACGGGCGTCATAGACGCGGCCATGGGCTGGAAGTGCGGCATGATAGTGGTCCACGGACAGGTCATCACCGAGATGGAGGCCATGAAGCTCCTGTTCGACGTGGACGCGGTGCCGATTGCGGCGGGCGGCATCGACGGCGCGGAGGGCTGCAAGGTCTTCCTAGTTGAGGGCCCCAAGGACAACGTGGAGTTGGCCATGGAGGTTCTGGGCAAGGTGAAGGGCGAGGCCCCTCTCAAGACCCAGGTCACGGGCTGGCCGAAGAAGTAGCCTGGGCCGTCCACTCTACCCTGTCGGCGCCGTTGAAGCGGGCCAGGGACCCCAAGGTTTCCTCAAGCTTGTTCTGATACTCTTCGGTGGGCTTGAAGCCCTCCTCGGGCCAGTAGCCCCTTACAAGGAGCGTGCCTTCGGAACGCATCATCTTGGGCTCGAGGCGGGCCACCAACCTGTCCCCGTAGAGGATGGGTAGGTGGTAGTAGCCGTAGGTCCTCTGATCCTGGGGCAGGTAGACCTCCAGCTTGGGCTGGAAGCCGAAGAGTGTGTGGACCCTGCCGCGGTTCCACATGAGGTTGTCGAAGTAGTTGATCAACCTAACGCTGTCGAAGCCCCAGTCGCCCTGGAGCCGCTGGGCGTCTTCGATGTGGGAGGCGAGTAGATGGTACTCCGTCTTCCCGCCCTCCAACTTGGCTGTCTCCATCTCTCCCTCCGAGTTTAACCGCCGAAGGCTGTCCTCCAGCTGCTTGATGGTTCGGCCCAGCTTTACTGACCAGTGTTGGTAGTACTCCCTAATGTCGCCCGCCTTCACGGCCCCCAAGGCGCCCAAGGTCCTCAGGATAAAGAAGTCCACCCTCTCGTCGTCGGTGGGCGGCGAGGCGTCCACCCACGAGGGTAGGACGTTCTCGGCCAGGTCGTAGTACCTCTGGAAGTTGTTTCTGTGGTGGACCAATAGGGTGCCTGCGCCGAGGAGGAGCTCCAGGGCCGTCTTAGCGGGCTTCCAGTTCCACCAGCTGCCGCGCCTCTTGGGGCCCTCGAAGTCGCTGGAGCCGAGGGGACCCTCGTCCCGTATCCTGGCTAGCACCGCGTCTATAAGGTCGGGGTCCTTACCCGTGCGGCGGCTAAACCTAGCCTCCATCTCCCTACTCCTCTCCTCCATGGAGCGGACGTAGTACCTGTAGTCCCTTGTGGGGATGTAGCTGGCGGCGTGAGCCCAGTGCTCGAAGAGGAGCCTGTCCCTGTATGCCAGCTGGTCCAGGTGGCCCTTGTCGTAAGGGCCGAGCCTGGCCCAGAGGGTGAGGTACTGGGCCCTCTCCAGGACGTTGATGGTGTCGATCTGGATGCAGCCGAGGCCGTCCACGGCCCTGAAGACGTGGTCCTTGTCTGCATGGCCCTGGGTGGACGCGACCCCCTGCTTCAGCAGCATGAGGCGCCTGACGGCTGTTTTACTCAACAAGACAGGATACAGTGAGCAGTACCCCATATAATGGTTGCCCAGCGGATAATGGGGCTTAAAGAAGCTCTATGAGCCCCTCGAGCCCGTGCAGGGCGTCGGGGTTACGACCCGCCCTGTCCACCAGCACCGCCCTCATTCCCAGGGCCCTGGGTCCCTCCACGTCCCACCGGGGGTCGTCGCCCACGAACACGGAGTCCCGGGCCTCGACGCCCAGCAAGTCCAACGTGTAGGTGAATACCCTGGGGTCGGGCTTCCTCCAGCCCACGTCGCGGCAGAAGACCGCCTCGTCCACCAGCCGTGCCAGGCCCAGCCTTTCCAACTCGCGTCTCCAGAGGTCGGCGGGGCTGCCCCAGGGCGTGTTGGAGACTATGGCTGTCTTGATGCCCCGGGCTCTGAGCCTCCTGAGGGTGGGCTCGGCGTCGCCGTGGAGCCTACCCCGCGCGAATATGGGCTGCATGAATACGCTGCACAGCCTGCCGATGGCCTCCTGGTCCTCGACTTGGAATATGGTTGCGAGGCGAGCCTCCAGGGTGTAGACCCTGTTGTCGGGTGAGCCGTGGTCCTGCTCCTTGACCCTATCCCAGAGGTTCTCTAGTGGGTATTCTACGCCAGCGTGGTGGAGGTGCCATGCGCAGCCGTTTATGGCTTCAGTGAGTATTCCGGGGAACTCTTCTCTCGGGTAGTAGCTGACCAGGGTGTTGCCCAGGTCGAGGAGAACCGCCTTGACCATGCCGAAGCCTTATTGGTCTTCCGCGGATAAGAGCTATGCTTTATAGTCACCGTGCGGTTCAATGAGAAACATGTCTAAGAGGCCGGCCTGGGAGGCCCAGCGGGAGGTCAGGGTGAAGGCCGAGGAAGAGCCCAGCGATAGGTACGGCTGCTCCCCCGACAAGAGGCCCCTATCCCAGTACATCAGGTTCGGCCTCGTCGTAATCGACAAGGTGCCGGGCCCCACCAGCCACGAGGTGGCCTCGTGGGTCAAGAAGCTCCTGGAGCTGGACAAGGTGGGCCACGGCGGCACCCTGGACCCCAAGGTCACGGGCGTTCTGCCTGTGACGCTGCAGGACAGCACCAAGGTCGTCCAGGCCCTCCTGGAGGCGGGTAAGGAGTACGTCTGCGTGATGCGCACACACGAGGACGCCACGGAGAAGCGCGTCCGCGAGGCCCTGAGTCTCTTCGTGGGAGAGATATTCCAGAGGCCGCCCCTCCGGAGCAGCGTCAGCCGCCGCCTCAGGACCCGCTGGATATACGGCGTGGACTACCTGGAGGGCGACGGCAGGAACTGGCTGTTCAAGGTATCCTGCGAGAGCGGCACCTACATCAGGAAGCTGTGCTTCGACGTGGGCGAGGTGCTTGGCTGCGGCGCACACATGCAGGAGCTGAGGCGCACACGGAGCGGCCCGTTCCTGGAGGAGGAGGCCGTCACCATGTACGACCTCACGGACGCCCTGGACCGCAGGGACGAGGGCGACGAGGCGCCCCTCAGGAAGCTCATAAGGCCAGTGGAGGACGCCGTGGCCCTCCTGCCCAAGATATGGATAAGGGACTCCGCCGTGGAGGCCGTCTGCAACGGCGCCCAGCTCGCGGTCCCCGGGGTGCTCCGCTACGAGACCGGCATAGAGGCGGGCAGCCACGTGGCCGCCATGACGCAGAAGGGCGAGCTGGTGGCCATCATGAAGGCCGAGATGGCCAGCGGCAAGATCCAGGCCGAGGCCCACGGCATCGTGGCGTCAAGCATAAGAGTCATAATGCCCATGGGCGTCTACCCTAAAACGTGGTGAGCGGTGAGCGGCCACTACTACTCGCCTGAGCCCGACTCCAAGCTCGAGAGGGGCATCGTCTCTGCCTACCTGAGAGGCAGGCGCTACAGGTTCGTCACCGCGACGGGCGTCTTCAGCCACAAGAGGATCGACAACGGGACCCGGCTGCTCGTGGAGTCCATGGATGTGCCCGCCGAGGGGTCATTCCTGGACCTGGGCTGCGGGTACGGCGTCCTGGGCGTCGTGGCGGCCACCCTGGAGCCGGGGCTGAGGGTCACCATGACTGAGGTTAACCAGCGGGCCGCGGCGCTGGCCGCCGAGAACGTCGCCAGGATGAGGCTGGGCAACGCCGAGGTCCTGACCGGGGACCTCTACGAGCCGGTGGGGGACAGGAGGTTCAGCACTGTCGTCTCCAACCCGCCCATCTCGGCGGGGATGAGGAGGGTCGTGGAGCCCCTCGTGGCGGGTGCTGTCGGACACCTTGAGGAGGGCGGCCTGTTGCAGCTGGTTGTTCAGAGCAACAAGGGCGGCAGGACCCTGGCGAGGATGGTTGACGAGCACTTCGGGGGGCACACCGTCGCGTCCAAGGGCAGCGGGTACCGCGTCCTGGTGGCCCGCAGGCCCTAACCCTCGAGGGCCTCCTCGTGGCTAGACTATGAAGTACCTGGGGCATATCTCCTGGCCGCCAGGCCACAGGTTGGAACTGATGCTTCGGACGCCAGGTATTGAGGCTATCTCCCGGCCCAGCCTGGCGTAGTGGTCGACGTCGTGGATAACGGCGATGGCCAGTATGTCGTTCTCGCCGACGGTCTTGGTGGATAGGATGATGTTGGGCATCCTGATGAGGGTCTCCATGACGTCGGCGGGGTTGGCGCCGCCTGAGGTCGCGACGTCTATGTTGAAGGCGGCCACGCCCTCGTACCCGATCCTGGCTGCGTCCAGGACGACAGTGCTGCCCCTGATGACCCCGTCGGCAACCAGCTGGTTATAGTGGTTGATTACGGTGTCCGTGGACCTGCCCGCCTCGCCGGATATGCGCCTGAAGCTGGTCCTGGCGTCGCCCGTCAGGGACTCGATGATGAACCGATCCAGGTCGTTCACGGCTGCGCCTCCGCGGCGGGCTCCAGCTCGAAGTTCTGGGGGCAGAGTAGGAACTGGTCCACCCATATGCTTGCCTTGACGTCCTTGACCATGCCGTGGGCCTGGATGGACTCCTTGAGGGCGTTCATCTCGTTCATGGTGCGGGTGGCGGCCACCGCGAAGACGTCGTACTGGCCCATGGTGTGGGTGGCGAAGAGCACGCCCCCGCGGCCTCGCATGTAGTCCGCGACCTGTTCGATGCCGCTGGGCTCGCAGGTTATGGCCAGGTTAGCGAGGACCTCCAAGCCGAGGCGGCGGGGGTCGAGGAGGAGTGTGGTCCGCTTGACGAGGCCGCTACGCCTGAGCTTCCTGAATCGCTTGATGACGGTGTCCACGCTGACACCCTGGGCCTCAGCTATGTCGCTATACCTGGTCCTGGCGTCCAGCTGCAGGGCCCTGAGGATGGCCACGTCCACGTGGTCCAGCTTGGATTCTCTGGCCATGAACGGATATTTCCGATATTATCTTATAAAACTTGTCCGGAGTCTGAAAGTTTAGGGGCTTACCTTTCGTTTGGCGGGGTCAGGGTTGGCCCTGTAGAGGGTGAGGGTGTTGCCTGTGAGGCTGACCTGCTCCGAGCCGGTCTTCTCGGCTATGATGGCCGAGAGCTCTCTGCGCTGGTCCTTGTGCTCGTTAAACTTGACCTTGATGAGCTCGTGGTGGTCCAGGTGGCGCTTGATGGTCTCTACCTGGGCCTCCGTGACTCCCTCCTTGCCGATCTGGACGAGGGGCTTGAGGCCGTGGGCCTGGGCCCTGAGTCGTCTGAGCTTCTCGAGTGGGATGGTCATGGTGGGTGGGGTATTGGGGGCGGGCGTATATGGGTTTATCTGGGCTCTGTCTCAGTGCGTGGTGGTGGGGGAAGAGATGCCCCTTCGCCGCCGCCATTATCCCCGTTTTCTGGATTGTTTTCGGGTTCGGAAGCTTTTAGGGGCTTCTGGGTGGCGGTGTCCGCCGTGCCCGTTCATTCTTAGCTCCCGGGTCTAGTGTTTACTTGCACGATGGTCCCAGTCATAATCGTGCTTGAGGCTTACCCTTAATCTCTTAGAAGCTGTAGAAACTCTTCTCGGGTCAAGTCGGCCTCGACTATGATCGCCTGCAGCAGACCCCTCTTTATTACCATGTGCTTAGGAACGGGCACTATACGCTCGTCTTTCACCAGAATGAGGTGGCTTCCTCTCTATCTTGAGACTGTGAACCCGGCCCGGGTCAGGGCTTTGACTACTTCACGCCAGGACAGTTGGAGGAGCTTCGACAATGATCTCCACCCTCTCCCCCTTTACCTGGTTTCGGAAGAGTTCGGTCTTGGCCTCCAGGTAGCCTTCGACGGCCTCCTTTATGTTGGCTAGGGCCTCCTCCTTGGTATCTCCTTGGCTGGCTACGGGTAGCTCGAGGCATTTTACTATGTAGCCGCCCTCCTCAGCGGGCTCCAGGAAAGCCGTGAACTTGTGTGTGGCCATGGTTGGCTGTTATTATTTTGCGGAGCCGGTTATTTATAGTCCGCCTGAGGTGGGGTAGAGATAAATCCTTTTTCAGTCATCTTGGTGGTCTTTAGGCGCCTCATTTTAGGAGGTTTTTTAGTCCTAAAATAAGTGCTCCTACCTTTTTCAAATGATTTTTTTTGCATGTCTGCGCTTCATTTGCATCTTAGGGATGGTTACCACGTTTTTCTGTCTGAATAACGTGCCCCCGTGAACCTTCAGCTCGTGTTTACCGGCTCTATTATGATGCGGTTTCCCTCAACGTATATCTCCACGTCGTCGCCTATCTCCACCTTGACGGCGTTCACTACGTCCTCGGGGAGGTAGATGGCGGGGCGGTTCCCCGCGCTGCTGATCTTGCGTCGGAGCCTGAGGGGCTTGATCATGGATTCGATGCGGCGCTTGACCTTGCCGTACTCGTCGACGTCGATCACCTCCTCTCCGCAGACCGGGCATTTGAGGGCTTTCACGCCCTTCACGACGATTCCGCGGTGCTCGTAGTCGATCACCGTGGGCACCATCTCGCCTCCGTCCTTGTAGCACTTCATTTTTCTACGCTCCTCTCTTCATGACTGTTATGACGATGACTCGCTCGTCGTCTTCGTCGCATATGGCGACGAGGGTTTCTTTCCGGGTCTTGAGGATGTATCGGCACTTGGTTTTACCTTCCGGCTTCTTGGCGCCCTCTCTTATGATGTGGGTTATGCCCTCCGGCTCGAGGCCGTAGGTTAGGCTGCGTTCTACGGCGTGCATCGTGAGCTTGATGGGTTTGGCGCCCATCCCTTGACCCGAGGATATACGTGTGGTCCACGTAGATAAATGTACGTGTTAGTCACGTGTGATGTTTGCGTTCGCGTCTTCTGTTTTAGAGGAGTGAGGCGTGTTTCTGCCTGGCGCTGGTTTAAGGCGTTCGAGCTCCAGCGTCTCGTCTTCTTTTGCCTTCTCGTATTCTTTTATCGCTTTAACCTCGTCCTTCAGGGGCTTCTCCGATCCTATTACTCTCTCCTCGATGAGCTCCTCTATCCTCTCCATCTTGTCGCGGATCAGGCTGATCTCCCTGAGGACTTCCTTCATCTCGGTGCTGGTCATCTAGTCTGGAGGTGGGGAAGGCTGGATATAATTGTTCATGTGTTTAGGCTTACTCTCCCCTCTGCGGGGCGGCATAGAGCCGTGCCCCACATCTCTGGCGGTGGTCCCTGGGGAGCTTCAGCGAGTTGATTAGGAGTTGGCGTCAACGGGTCTTCTGGCGGGCAAGTTTGTCCTCCACCTCCTCCAATAGGACCTTCTCCGGGGGCTCGTCGTGTCCCGCGGCTAGGCCAAGCATCTTCATGGTGGGGTTGCCAGGGGTCTTGTCTGATTGCAGGATAATTCTGTTGATGGCTTCTAGGACCCGTCTGGGCTCGGCGTTGGCGACGGTGATGGTGGGCTGGAAGCCGAGGCCGGCCCAGAAGCGTTGAGCCTCTGTGTTACCGTTGACGGTCCTGAGGGTTATGTCCCGGGCTCCTTCCTGGGTGAGCCGATACAGGAGATCGTGGACGAGGCGGGTTCCCACGCCCCTGTTTCTGTGTTTAGGCTCTACCCACATGGTGCTGATAACTCCGATGGTGGCCGGGGCTTCGTCTGGGCGTGTGATGGTTCCACCTGAGATGTGGCCGATGGGTTTGGCTTTGTACTCAGCTATGAAAGTCCACTTATTGGGGCCGGCGATATCGTAGAGAGCCTCATTCCATAGTTCGGAAGAATTCATGTCTCTCCTCCAGATGCGAGGGTTGGATTTCTGGAGGTGTTGCTGGAGTCTTTTCCTGAAAGTGAGGAGGGTTCGGGTGTCGTTTGTGGTAGCATATCTTGTGGTGAAGGTTAATACGTAATTTCGGCTGGTCATTCAGATTAGATAGTTGAAGCTGGATATAATTGTTTATTGTTACTTTGACCTTTTTTTTATTATATGTTAGTCACGGTTGGTATTATGCGCCACTCGAAGCCCGGGAGGGATTGGACAATCATAAGTTTGATAGTTTTACTCATGATCGCGTTAGTTGCGATTTATTTACACAGTATAATCCATAAAATCGGATACGCTTAATCGAGCGCTTTTCTAGTTCAGGTATCTAAACCTTATGCGAGGGGCGAAGCTACATTAAAATATCTATGAAGGTTTAATCATGGTGCTCAGATGGCTCTGAACAAGGCAGCGTGGTACTTATTACTGCTCTATTCTGTCTACTTCGTTTTCTTGGGGGCAAGCTACTTCTTTGTGACGGTCCCCACTCAGCAGAACTATTGGCTCGCCTTCGATGAGTTTGAGGACGGGTTGCCTCTGTGCCCCACGTTCAAGAGCTTCAAATCGTTTTCGTACCCACCGTGGGTGGTATCTGAGACTCTTGTCAAGGATCGGGCCGAGTTCATGAGCCTGGCCCGTAGAGATGATCTTGTGGCCATCTACAAGGAGAGGGAATTTGGGACGGGGAGGGTGGTTTATTATGTTGCGCTGTCGCCCTCCGAGTACTCTCTGGCTTTCTTTGTCTACGTGTTTCGGCCGGTATTGAGGCAGGTGGATAACGGGTTCCTTAATCCGAGGAGCTATGAGATGTTGTGAGCGATCTCCCTCGCCTTCTTCAATGCTTCAAGGTAGACCTCTTCTCTCAGCCTGAAGCCGTTCCTTACGAGGTCGCCGAGAGCGTCGTTGAATTCATCTAGGTTGATCTCGCTCATCTCCAAGGCCTTAAGCAGAACGTACAGCGTGCCTCTCGGTGTTAGGCTCATTAGCCGGGCGGCCATCCTAGCTGAAACCTCGTCCACCAGCACCTCTACGCTCAACTTCCTGGCTAGGGAGAGGGCCGCGGTCTCCCCTGCATCCAGTTGCAGAGGGATTTTTATAGGATCAGTCTTCACCACCTTGAGCCAGCCTTCCTCAAGGGCCGCCTCCACTATGTAGGCGTCCACCTCGCCTATCTCCTTGCCTCTGTCAACGACCTCAGCTTTGACCTCTTGGGGTACGAGGACCTCCCCGAAGACGGCCTTGAGCAGTGAGAGTCTACCGATCTTGGCCAGGTATATGAGAGGCGTGGCGTTGGACACGATGCGGCTCATTGGAGGCCCTTCAGGTCTTCTTTGAGCTCCTCGATGGTATAGGGGACCTGCGCCCTGCGTTTCCTTGCCTCCTCGACCATCTCCCAGAGGGTGAGGCCACTCCTCTCGGCTGCCTGCCAGAGGGTTTGCTTGCCTTCTTGGTACTTGTCGAGGTTCTCTTGGATGAGCCAGTCTCTGACGGATTTCTGGAGGAAGCGTCTGATGACTGTGGACCGGTCCATGCCCTCCTGTTTGGCTATCTGGTCTATGGTCTCCGCTAGGTCCTCCTCTAGTCTGGTAGTAACCGTGACGGGCATTCTTGTTCCTTGTATTAATTTGATGCGGTTTAATATATGGGTTCTGGATGTCCTAGTGTGGTATTGTTTTTATTGGTTGTCGGTGTCTGGTGTTGGTGTAGCCCGGTCGTCTAGTGGACAAGGATGGGGGCCTTTGGAGCCTCAGACCGGAGTTCGAATCTCCGCCGGGCTACCACTGTCCATGCTCAGTTATTCGTGTCTTAATGCTTCGACTGGATTAAGATTAGCAGCGCTCCAAGCAGGCATAGCTCCAGCGAGGACTGAGGTTATTATAGCGAAGAGAACCACCATGCTCCAGAGTCCGAGGTCCAGGAATATCGGTAACCCGATGAAGTTGCCAATGGTGAAACCGAGTAGGTACCCCAAGGCTCCTCCTAGAAAGCCACCACCCAGCCCAGTGTAACCAGATTCAGCTAAGAATATCATCATGACATCCATGTTTTTCGCGCCTATTGCCTTCAGAGTACCTATCTCCTTGGTTCGCTCACTTACGCTGACGGTCATGGTGTTGATTATACCCACCCCTGCGACGACGAGACTAATTGCTGCAATGCCTCCTAGAACAGCCTCGATTGTACCGGTTACTTGTCCGATCATGTCTCTTACTGATTCGGATGAAATAACTTGAATATCCTCAATCATGTCCTTAATCTTGGAAGAAACAGCGTCAGTGTCGTCAATGTCATACAGTGAAGCCATAATCATATCGTATTTACCGGACGACCCAAAAAACTGCTCCGAGGTCATTACAGGTATCATAATCATGTCGTCGGGGTTTACCCCCATCGTCATCCCGCTTTCCTTTGTGATGCCTATTATTCGGAGAGTCGTCTCTTTGGGCTCAGATGTACCTAGTGCGGTGATCTTTAATCGGTCGCCTACCCGAAGAACTGGCTCTTCATCACCCTCTGGGTGTGCTACATTTGCCCCAATGATGGCTACCGCTTTGTCGCTTCTAGTGAAGGCTCGTCCGTCGCTTATCTCGTAGTTGGGGTTGATCTCGAAAAGATCTATTCCAACGCCCATTATGGTGGTGGTATGTTTAGTTCCTGTCAATGTGTAGGAACCATAGTTGTTCTGAATGGGGGCTACTCGGTCTATTTCTGGAATGGACTCTATTATCTGAAGGTCTCTCCAGGTCAAAGATGCGGGCATCATCATCGCTTGAGGAGCTGATGAGAAAGCCATATCCGAGTCACCATTCGAGGGAATGATTGTTAACGCGTTGGCTCCTAGAATGTTAAGTTGGCCGTTGATCTCGGCGTTCATGCCCTGTGTGACGCTGATGAGCCCTGTGACGGCGGCGCATCCTATGAGTATTCCTAGGAGGTTCAAGGCAAACCTGTATTTCCGATCTTTGATTCCGCCTAGGGAGATAAGTGCGACATCTTTAACGTTCATTCAACCACTTTCGATGTTGGATCTCTTCGGCTCGATAGGTAGCTTTCTACTATGTTCCGGGGCTCAACTAGGTAGAGCGCTACTATATTTAAACTTGATGAACTGAAACCAGACCAATTTAGGCCTAGACCCTGGTCTCCGCCGGGCTACCAGTGTTTGTGTGTGCGTGCAGGTGTGGGGGAGGGGGGTGTGGTCGTCGTCGCCGCGGTTCCCCGTTTTCAGGTTTGTTTTCCGGTTCAGGGGCTTTTTCAGGGTTATTTTAGTGACGACTACCGTGGACCGGTGTCCGTGGAGTGTTCAATGTTAGATAGCGGCCAGACAACTGCATGAAATAATGCGAGTTTTTTCCGGGGTTATATTAATAGGATGGGGGCCTTGGGAGCCTCAGACCGGGGTATAAATCTCCTCCACCTCGTGACCCCTGAGAGATAGCTGCCGGGCAGCCATCGCGCAGCCGGTACCCAGCACCACCCCAGCTACTAAAGTGCTCAGTACCCTGGGAAGTACTCGTACTTCACCTTCTTACCGGGCATCCTCAGCTCCTTCCTAAGGACCTTGACCATGTCATCCACCATCATGGGGGGACCACAGACGTAGCTGACGCGATCCATGAAGTCGGGCACCGCCTCTCTGATCATCATTCCGTTAATCCTTCCCGTCAAGCCCTTCCAACCGCCAATCGGCTGGGTAATAGTGTGGATGACATTGAGCTTCTTGTTTGATTTCCGCATCTCCTCCAGCTCGTCCTTGAAGACTATGTCGTTCTCTGAGCTGTTCGAGTAGAGGAGCACTACATCCGTGCCCAGCTTCATGTCCATGCAATACCTAAGCATGCTGCGGACAGGAGTAATCCCTATACCGCCTGTAAGCGGTAAGATCTTCTCGTATTCCCCAGCGAAGGTGAAATCACCCTCCGGACCATCAATGCTCACCCTGTCCCCGACCTTCAAAGCGGCGAGCGCGTCTGCGAACTCGTGGCCCGTGAGCCTCTTCGTTATTTCCAGGTGGTCGGGCTCGGTTGGGCTGCTCGAGATAGTGAAGTGCTTCTCCCGATACTTCCCACCGACCCTAAGACCGATGAAGATGTACTGCCCGGGAAGGTAGCTGAACCCCTTCGGCCTGTTGAACCTAATGCTCCTGACATCCGGGGTTCTCTGGATGGTCTCCTTCACCGTGGCCTCGAACCTCATAGGCAACTCCGTCTATGACGTTTCAAAGCGGGGATATTTATTCCTATTCAATGTCTCGGGGACCGTGAGCAGTATCGCCAGCTTGGAACCCTCTGAATCATTTGCCTTTCTTAGGAGGAGCGTTATCACGGTCCTTTCCCGAGGGTTTTCCCGTTGTGCTTGGTTTACCGGCTTTACCTCCACCTTTGCTTTTACCCATTTTTTCACCTCTGGAAATCCAAAATTAGTTTAAGGATAAAAGGTTTCTGAAGCTCCCGTCAATCATATTTCAAGGTTGGCCCTGGGGTTCGCCTTCCCTCTCCGGGTGAGGGAAACGTTGTTATCGCGGGCCGCCCTCTATGGTTCTGAGCTGTTAATGGTTTGAGCGCGCACAGGCTGTCATTCACGAAGGTCGGTAAGGCCTCAGAGATTCCCCCGGGGAGCATGAAGGTGGTGAAGATCGGGGAGCAGGAGATACTGGTGGCGAACGTGGACGGGGTTTTCCACGCCATCGCGAACCCCTGCACCCACGCGGGGGGGAAGCTCTCCGAGGGTACGTTGAAGGGCGCCGTGGTGACGTGCCCGGTTCACGGCTCCCAGTTCGATGTCAGGACGGGTAAGAGCGTATCCGGGTCCAAGTTCATGTTCATGAGATCCAAGGTGGGGGACGCGGCGTCGTTCGAGGTGAAGGTTGAGGGTGACGATGTCCTAGTGTTCCAGCGCAGCGTCTGGGGCATGTAGGAGAGCCCTCTGCTCCGTGGTGTAGACCCTCTTCTCAGGAAGAGGCGTTAAGTTTTGCTCACTATAATGAGCAAAAAAGGGTGTTTTTGCTCAATATACTGATCAAAATACTCTACCCTCCAATCGGTATTCGTCGCTTGGTATCGCAAACAGCCCTCCTTTATATACCATTACGATATATCGCAATAACGCAAGTTAATCTAGGAATCGTAGACACTTCCTCCGAGGTAGACCCTCACCGAGGAACCCGGTGAACCATGCTTGTGGGCGGCCTCCAAGCCTTTTAATTCCCCATGGTCACACTTTTGGACCATGCACGACCTGAGGACCTACCTGGAGAAGCTGGAGGCAGCCCTACCCGGCCAGCTCACCAGGGTCACGGAGCCCGTGGACTGGAGGTACGGCGTCACCGCCAGGGCCATCCAGGCCGAGAAGACCCTCGGCAACCCCGCCCTCCTCCTGAACATCAAGGGCCACACCATGCCCGTCCTCATAAACCTCCTCGGCACCGTCGACAGGATACACCTCGCCCTAGAGGACGCCAAGCTGGGCGGTCGCCTCGCCTTCTACAGCGACTGGAACAGGCTCTTCAACAACGACCTTGAACCCGTCCAGGTCAAGAGCGGCCCCGTCCACGAGGTCATAGAGACCGGAACCAACGTGGACCTCGAGACCCTGCCCATCCCCTGGTTCTACCCCGAGGACGGCGGCAGGTACCTCACCGCCGGCCTCCTCGCCGCCAGGAACCCCGAAGACCGGGGCGAGGTCAACCTCAGCTTCGTCAGGATGCAGCTCCAGGGCAAGGACAGGTTCGGCGTCAGCCTCCACAGCCGCGGCCACATGTGGCAGTACTACGAGAGGGCCAAGGCCAAGGGCGAGCCCCTGGAGGTCGCCGTCATCCTCGGCGCCCACCCCGCCCTCAGCCTAGCCGCAGCAGCCAAGATCACCGACGAGTACAGCAAGGCCGGCGCACTCACGGGAGAGCCCCTGGAGCTGGTCCGCTGCTACACTGTCGGCGTCACTGTCCCCGCCCACGCCGAGATCGTCCTGGAGGGCCGCATGCCCTTCGAGGAGATGGACGAGGGCCCCTTCACCGAGTACACCGGCTACATAAGCGGACGATCCACTCGCAACCTCCTGGAGGTCACCGCCATAACCAGGCGCCGCGACGCCATCTTCCAGGCCATATACCCCAACAACTCGGCGGAGCACCTCCTCTTAAGCGGCCTACCCAAGCAGGCCCGCATAACCCGCGCCCTCACGGAGTACACCCACATGCAGGCCCTCCACGACATCGTCTGGCCCACCCAGGCCACCCACTTCGCCTGCTTCCTCAGCCTCACCGAGGCCGCCGCATCCACCCCTGGCCTCGCCAAGCAGGTGGCCCTCCTCCTACTCGGCCTCGACCACTACGTTAAGTACGCGGTGGTCCTACCGGCGGGCGTAGACGTCTCCGACCCCGGCCAGGTCCTGGCCGCCGTGGCCCGCAGGTGCGACCTCAAGCAGGGCTCAGGCGTCGAGGTCCTCGGAGGCGTCTACAGCCACCTCCTAGACCCCTCCTCGCCCCGCGGCGGCCTCAGCGGCAAGATGATCCTTATCGCCACGGGCCCCGAGGCGCCCAGGACCGGCCCCGTCAACCCACAGGCGAAGCTTAAGGACGTCAAGGCCCTCAACCACCCCGTTGAGGGCGCCGCCCAGCTCCTCGCCGTCACCGCCGCCGGTGCCCTCAAGCCCGCCAGCCTCCTGGACGCCGGGCCCCTCAGGCCCTGCAGGCTCATCCTCCTCGTGGACCCCGACATCGACCCCCGGGACCCCGGCCAGCTCGTATGGGCCTTGGCCACCAGGAGCCAGCCCGACACGGACGCCACCATTGACGGGGGCCGCATGGTTCTGGACGCCAGGAAGGGCCCAGGCTGGACCGCCAAGCGGGCCACCGAGCCCAAGGCCTCCTGACAGAAGCCCCTATAAGCCGCCTCTCACCGATCCGTGGGCATGGACACGTCCGGGCGGACAAGGAGCGGCGTCAAGCCGGGCGCCGAGGTCCTCATCGTCCTCAAGCAGGACCAGAGGACCGGGAAGCTCACCCGCGGAACCGTCAAGGAGATACTCACCAGCAGCCCCACCCACCCCCACGGCATCAAGGTCCGCCTCACGGACGGCAAGGTGGGCCGCGTCCAGCAGGTCTTACAGGGAAAGACGGATTAGAGGTCAGCCAAACTGAGGCAGCTCCCTCAGGCCTAGAACCTCGACACCCCTGGACCGACCATACTCCACCACATCAGCCCTAAGAAGATGCCTGTCATCCGTGACGAGACTCGCCCCCCTCTTGATCGAGGTAGCGAGGTACACGGAGTCAGAGGCGTAAAGAGGCAACTCCATCATGGCATCCTTCGCGAGGTCCAAGACCTCCCCTACGGGTACGGCCTCCATGAATCCCAGGCGGCCCATCTCCCGCAGGATAAGGTAAGCCTCAGCCACCTTACCCACAGGTAAACCTGCCTTAACCATGGCCCGCACCACCTCCAGTAGCAGCCACTCGGACGTGAGCGCCTTGACGCCTGACCCAAACACCCGGTCCTTCAGGGCGAGAGCTTCATCCTCGAGCCTTTCCCCCTTCTTAAACCACTTAACGGCCACCGACGCATCCAGAACAACGGCCTCACCCGAGGTGCTCATCTTCCTCCTCCCTTGCCTCCTCCAACGCCCTTGACAGGCTTGGATAGCCTTCGGTACCCTCCCTGACCCTAATCATCCTCTCGGCCAGCTCCCGGCCCCTGTGGGCCTTGACTAGTAATCT
>Ga0154711_143_pt1 | contig 42769 bp, 46 predicted proteins | sample Rifle2008BG13ft_FD_105571 | JGI IMG/M metagenome (GOLD analysis project Ga0154711, IMG submission 105571) | Candidatus Bathyarchaeota archaeon RBG_13_60_20 | reverse complement strand
GATGCCCAGCCAGGTTGCTAAGGCCCTGAAGCGGCTCCTTTAATCCCCCAGCATCTCCAATATCTTCTCTAGCATCCTGTAGGTGAGGCCCCAGACCACTTCGCCGCCCACCCTGAACACTGGTTCTTTCCACCCCTTGACCGTGGCCTGGGTCCGTGAGCTCCGCAGCGCGGTCAGCGGGGCCCAGAGGTAGTTCGTTAGCTCGTCGTTGAGGAACACCTCGGGCGTCTCGTCCAGCCTGTAGATGATGGGCTGGACGCACAGGGTCTTGCGCATGTTTGAGAAGAGGGGCTCCATGAAGCCGACCGCACGGGACGCGTCAAGGTCTATACCCGTCTCCTCTCGGACCTCCCTCGCCACAGTGTCCATGAGGCTTCTGTCGCCTGGCGTCTTCTTGCCCCCTGGGAAGGCCATGTCGCCGCTCCAAGGATCGCCGAGGGCCTCGGCCCGTTTGACCAGGAAGAACTCCAGGTCGTCGGTTGTGGGTCTGACGAGGATGGCTACCGCTGCGTGAGCCGACTCGTCGGGGCTCAGCCTGAGCCTGCCCGCCAACCTGCTGAATCTGTCCTGGGGGCGCAAACAGTGTCCAGTCTGATTCGCGTGATTGCTAGTCTAAAACGTTTTGATTCCGGGTGGGTTAAGGAAGGTGTTCATCCGTGGGGCTGAGCGTTGAGGGGGGCCCTACTTCTTGAGGAAGTTGGGGTTTGTGGAGTCGTACTTGTCGGCGTCGCCCTTGTCACCGGTGACGGGGCCCAGCCACCTGTCGGCGCCGTCCCTCTTCCAGTCCCCTATCTTGGTGTGGGCCTTCAAGTAGTTGGCCGGCATGGGGTGGGTGCCCACCTTCACGGGGAGCCCCACCACGGTCTCGATGTAGTTCTTGTGGTCCTCAATGTAGGGGCAGATGGGGTAGCCGGCCAGGTAGCAGCTGGCCAGGTATATCTCCTCAGCCCCGTACTTCTTCATGTCGGCGGGCGCGTACTCCAGGCGCTCTCCAGGGCAGCCCCCACAGGCCATCCAGCCCACCACCTCGATGGGCTCGTCCTTCGGGTACTTGGCGAAGGCGCCGTCGCGCTCAAGGATGGACTTGAAGCACTTGTTGCCGGTGCACGTGCGGTTGCGGTCGCAAATCATCACACCTATTTTAACCATCAAGATCATATGATTGTGTTAGGCACGCCTAAATACGTTGCGAATTGTGTGCGCTGGGCATCATAGCGAGTTTGTCCATGGGGATAGGTTTATAATGGTTGGGGATAAAGAAATACGATTTAAGCTAGCCTAAAGTGAACTGATTTGGCCGAGAAAATGGATGTCCCCAACCCTTGGGAGCAGAAGAACAATGATGAGGAGCTCATCAAGCAGCGAATGAGCCGAGTAAAGCACAAGATAGCCATAATAAGCGGGAAGGGCGGCGTGGGTAAGAGCCTCGTCACAGTTAATTTGGCAGTAGCTTTAGCCCGAGACAAGAAGGTGGCTATCCTCGACTCCGATCTCACAGGCCCATGCGTCCCGAAGATGCTGGGACTTAAGGGTGCCAGACTGGACGCGGGGCCAGCCGGTATAGGGCCCGCCACGGGGCCCATGGGCATCAAGGTTGTGTCCATGGACTTTCTGCTTCCCAGCGACGACTCACCGGTCATCTGGAGGGGCCCCCTTAAGATGAGCGCCATACGCCAGTTCCTGGGTGAGGTGAACTGGGGCAACCTGGACTACCTGCTTGTGGACCTGCCCCCGGGGACGGGGGACGAGAGCCTCAGCATACTGCAGCTGCTACCTAACATGGACGGCGTCGTCATAGTAACTATACCAAGCGAGGTGAGCCAGTCTGTGGTAAAGAAGGCGATCACGTTCGCGAGGAAGATGGATGTGCCCATCTTCGGGTTGGTGGAGAACATGGGTGGCATGGTCTGCCCCCACTGCGGCCAGCTCATAGAGGTCTTCGGCGGCAACGGGGGTGCCAGGGTGGCGGAGGAGATGGGGGTTGAACTCCTAGGTAGCATACCCATGGACCCCCGGATATCGACGGACAGCGACGAGGGGACCCCCTTCGTGGTCATGCACCCCAACACTCCAGCCGCCAAGGCGTTCAAGAAGATAGTTGAGAGGATAGAGGAGAAGGTGAAACAGAGTTGAAAGTAGCTGTGAGCTCCACGGGGAATGGTTTAGACCTACCGGTGGACCCCCGGTTCGGACGGTGCAATGTCTTCGTCATTGTTGATACCGAGACCATGCAGGCCGAGACACTGCCCAACAGCGGCATCGGGGCGGCCCACGGCGCGGGCATAGGAGCATCCCAGGCAGTGGTAGGCGCAGGCGTCAAAGCCGTCCTCACCGGCCAGGTAGGCCCCAACGCCCACATGGCTCTAAGCCAGGCAGGTGTAAAGGTGTATACAGGGGCCTCAGGAACAGTCCGCCAGATAGTGGAGGCTTACAAGCGGGGAGAGCTGAGAGAGGTGTCCTCCCCCACGGTGGGCGGCCACTTCGGCCAGGGAGGACGAGGCATGGGTAAAGGCGGACGCCGAGGCATGGAGTGAGGAAAATGGTTAAGATAGTTATCCCGGCAGCAGAGGAGTCAGGTGAAACCCTTTCAGCCCACTTCGGGCGTGCGCCTTACTTCGCGTGGTACACCGTGGAGTCAGGCAAGATCATTGAAAGCGGCGTCGTGCCCAACGACAGCGATCACTTCGGGGGCACGGGCCACCCGCCTGAGAAGATTAAAAGCCTGGGCGGCGAGGTCGTGGTCTCCTCGGGGATGGGCATGAAGGCCATACAGATGTTCCAGGAGCTGGGGATAGCCGTGCTCCAGGGAACCCACCCCGGAAGCTTGGAGAACGTGGAGGCTTTCATCCGCGGCGAACTGCAGGAGCTCACCCAGGGCTGCCTCCACGAACACGAGCACTGAGCCGCCATGAAGCTCGTCGTGGCTAGCGGCAAAGGCGGCACCGGCAAAACCAGTATATCCGTCAACCTGGCGCTCAGCACGGGCGCTAAACAGGTTATAGACTGCGACGTCGAGGAGCCCAACGTCCACATATTCCTCAAGCCTGAGAACCCGAGGAGGAAGCCGGTGGAGCTGCTAGTCCCGCAGATCAATGAGAAAAAGTGCACCCACTGTCGAAGGTGCACAGAGTTCTGCCAGTACAACGCCCTGTTCGTGGTGGGAGAGACCGCCATGGTATTCCCCGAGCTGTGCCACAGCTGCGGAGGCTGCAGACTGGTCTGCCCGGAGGACGCTATAACCGAGAAGCCCAGACGGATAGGGACGATAACCGTCGCAGAGTCCCACGGGATGGAACTAGTCTACGGCGAACTCGATGTAGGTGAAGCGTTGGCGGTCCCCGTGATATCAGCCGTCAAGGAGCAGGCGGTAGACGACGGACTGGTCATCCTGGACGCGGCGCCGGGCGCCGCGTGCCTCCTCGTGGAGACCGTGCACGGGGCCGACTTCTGCCTCATGGTCACCGAGCCCACGCCCTTCGGGCTCCACGACCTCCAGGTCGCCACCGAGGTGGTGAAACAGCTAGGCGTCCCTCTGGGCGTCGTCGTGAACTTCGCCGGGGTCGGCGACCGAGGCGTGTACGGTTACTGTGAACGCGAGGAGATACCGGTGATCATGGAGATACCATACGATAGGCGCATAGCGGAGCTGTACAGCAGGGGGATACCCTTCACCGCTGAGATGACCGAGTGGCGCAGCAGGTTCCGCGAGCTCATGGAAACGGTGGAGGCGATGATCGCGTGAAGCAGGTAACGATCCTCAGCGGCAAGGGCGGGACAGGTAAGACCACCATCACGGGATGCTTCGCGGCCCTGGCGAATGAGCCCGTACTGGCCGACTGCGACGTGGACGCAAGCAACCTGCACCTGATACTCAACCCGAAGGTAAAGGAGACCATGGAGTTCAAGGGCCTGAACCTGGCCGAGATCGACCCGGAGAAGTGCACCAGGTGCGGATTATGCATGCAGCTGTGCCGGTTCAACGCCATCCACGATTACGCCGTGGACCCCATCTACTGCGAAGGCTGCAAAGTGTGCGTCGTGAACTGCCCCGCGGAGGCGATAAGCTTCAACGAACGCGTCTGCGGGCACGCCTACCTGAGCGAGACAGTGTACGGCCCCATGAGCCACGCGCGGCTCACCCCCGGCATGGAGAACAGCGGAAAACTCGTTACCCTCGTGCGCCAGAACGCGGTCAAGCTCGCCGATGAGACGGGCAGGGAGCTCGTTCTCGTGGACGGGCCGCCTGGCATCGGGTGCCCGGTAATCGCCAGCCTCAGCAACGTGGACGCAGCGGTCGCCGTCGTCGAGCCCACGCTGAGCGGCATACATGACCTGAAGAGGGCTCTTCAGCTTCTGGAGCACTTTGAGATCGTGCCCAGCGTCATCATCAACAAGTACGACCTCAACGTGGAGAACACGGCGTCCATCAGGGGCTTCTGCGAGGATCAGGGGATACCCGTGCTGGGCATGATCCCCTTCGACGAGAACGTCACGAAGGCTATGGTTCAGGCTCAGCCAGTGACAGTCTTCAGCCCCGACTCGCCGGCGTCCATAGCAATACAGGCGGCCTGGGGCGAGTTCAGCTCATTCCTCGGCCTATAGCTGGGCCAGGTACTTCTCTACGGCGTCCCTAACCTTCTCGTCCTTAGAGGCGTTGCCGATTCTTATCCTGAAGGCCTCTAGGATGCTGGTGGCGCCGGGGCCAATCTCCCCTGAGAGAAGCACGTCTACGCCGTTGTCCATGAGGGTGCGCGCGGCCATCGGACCGGCCCCCTGATTCATCTCTGACGCCTTGTTCTGGATAACCTTCTTATCGGTGATGCCCCCGTTCTCAACGGTTACTAAGGTGAAGTAAGGTGCACGTGAGAAGGTGTCGGCTACCCTGTCCCTCAGCCCTCTGTTTCCCCGGGTGGGCACCGCTATCTTCATCTTGATCACCAAAAAAAGGGGGTTTAGGGTACTAAGCTGTTTCCTCTGAACCCAGCTCGTCCAGACGCTTCCTGATGCCTGTGAGCTCCTGCTCCAGGTACTTCATCTGGTCCTTCAGGAACATTCACTCATCCGGAGCCACGGGTGCCGCGGGAGCGTCCCCTGTAACCGGAGCCATTGGCACTGTTCCCCTGTAGTCGGGGTTCGCCCACCACCAGCGGGGCAGCCACGGGAACCGGGCGCACTTGCTGGGATCACCGGCGTAGTATCCTCTACCGTAGCCTGGGTCGTATCCGCGGCCGTAGCCGTAGGTCCATCCTGGGCGCTGCCACGGGGGCAGGTCGCTGAAGGGCCCGTTTCCGGGGTTCCTTCCCATCCTTCTTCCTCTGTATCCCATGTTTCACACCTTTCTGTGCTTACGCACACTTTCGTTATGTGCATACGCACAGAAATATATAAATATTGTGCATGTGCACATAACCACCCATGATGCACGGGAGAAGAAGAAGGGGGAGACACGGAAGGCTTCCCATGCCAGTCAAGGTGGGCAAGCCGTCTGCTGCCACAGCCTTCCAGCCGGAGCCCATGAGGCCGGGCGACCCCGTACACCTGGAGTTCGCCGAGCTTGAGGCCATCCGCCTCGTAGACCTTGAGGGCATGTCACAGGAGGAGGCGGGCGCGGCCATGGGCGTGAGCCGAGGCACCATCTGGAGGCTCCTCAACGGTGGGAGGATGAAGGTGGCGCAGGCCCTCACCGAGGGGAAGAGGCTGGAGATACTCCAGCCGCGTGAGCCCTAAGCTTCAATAGACTTTAGAACGAATTTTTTAAACCGCTGATCAATCGATTGATCAGCTGTTTATAAATGAGCGATCAATGCATTGATCAGTCATTTATAAATGGATTAGAGAGCGACCTCGTCACTTGTCTCCCCGGGCTTCCATCCCTCGATGGAACCAATGGCGGCGTTCACCCCGTTCCGGATGTAGGCGGTGTCGCTGTTCACGGCGCAGAACAGGAAGCCCCGCTCTAGGGCCTCGTTTATGTTGGTGGGCCCCGGAGTCGTGAAGCAGTGCATGCCGGGGGCCACGCCCTGGTCGCGGCCCGCCTCCACGATCCTGTCCAGGGTCTTCAGGAACACAGGGTTCGTGTACTGCTGGTGGATTCCCATGTCCAGGCTCAGGTCGCTGGGCCCCACGAAGCACGCGTCCACGCCCTCCACGCTGAAGATGTCGCTGATGTTCTCCACGCCCTTCGCGGTCTCGATCATGACGACGCAGAGGGTCTCATCGTTGGCCGTCTTGAAGTAGTCTGGGTCCCTGAAGGCGGCGAGCCTTGGCCCGGCGCCGCGCTCGCCCCAGGGCGGGTACTTCATGAGCCTGACCATCTCCTCGGCCTGCTCCTTGGTCTCAATCCTAGGCGAGACGATGCCGGTGGCTCCGGCGTCCATCACCTTCTTGATCCAGATGAGGTCCGTCCACGGCACCCTGCACATGGGCATGCAGCGCTCACGGGCGTACAGCATCCCCTGAACCATGAAGTGGTAGGTCTCGGGCCCAAAGGCGCTGTGCTCCATGTCGCAGACCAGCCAGTCCCAGCCCATGTCGGCTAGGTACATGGTAACGTCGGGGTGGCCGATGGTCACCCAGGTGCCCAGTGCCGGCCTGCCGGCCTTGAGCTTGCGCTTGACAAGGTTCCTCATGGCTAGAGGAAGGGATTGAAGCCGGATAAAACCTTGGGGAGTCAGAGTCCCTTGATGCCGGCCCAGACGTGGCCTATGCCGAGCCTCTCCAGGGTCTCCCTCCTGGGGATGCCCCTCTCGTCCCAGCCCATGAGCGCGTAGTAGTTGCTGAGCATCTCGTCCCAGTGGGGCATGATGCTGACGCCGGCCGTGGGTCCGTTCACAGGTGTGGAGCCGTACCTGGTTGAGGGCCTGTCCAGCTCGGGGCCGATGCCCGACTCCAGGTTAAAGGCCCTGAGGAGGTTCACGGCCCGCCTGCCCACGTCCCACGCCTCCTCGGCTCCCATGTCCCAGCCCGTGGATGCGGAGACGGCCTCAGCCAGCTTCCCGGCGTTCATCCGGGTGTTGAAGCGGCAGGTGCCTACACTGTCCTCGAGCTGCATGAGCCCCTTGGTGCGGGCCACCTCTCCGCTCACCAACATCGGGTTGGCGGGGCCCTGGGACTGGGGGCTCATGGCGCCCATGTGGGTCTCGATGGTTGACGTGCTGCTTACGCAGGTGTCGAACATCTCGCTCCACCTGGTCCTGTGGTCGTGGCCCCTGGGCGTGTTGCCCTTCAATGTGTAGATGGCGCAATCTGCTGCATTGCCCCCCACCTTCTCCGAGGCCCGTTTGACGCCTTCGGCTAGGACGTCGCCGAAGCCCTCGCGGCTCGATACCATCCTGAGGATGCGCTCCGCACCCTCAACGTCGCCCCACCCCGTCTTGAAGCCCAGCTGGCTCTCCGCTAGGTACCCCTTCTCGGCGCACTCCATGACCCAGCCCACCAGCCAGCCCGCCTCGTTATTCTCCAGGCCAAGCCTGTCCGTCAAGCCGCTCAGCATCATGGCGGCCTCCACGTCCGAGTTGCCTATGACGGGGCCCCAGGCCGCCATCTGCTCGTACTCCGGCTCCTCAACGTGGCACTTGTACCTGCCTTCCCTGACCTCCATCATGGTGCTGTGGAGCAGCCTGCAGCCCCAGCACGGCATACGCTCCACCTGGTACCTGTCGCGGATGCTCTTCTCGGTGAAGGACTCCACCTCCTCCGGGGACGCGCCCCAGTCGTAGGTCATGTAGTTCTTTATGGGGAGGTCGCCCTTGGCGCCCCTGTACATGTTGGCGACGCCGCCGATGGTGCCCCTGAAGTACTCGACGTCCTTGTACATCTCCTGGGCCACCTCTGTCAGCTTCTTAGGGTCGTGGACGTCCACCCGGCCACCGCCCCTGAACGCGACTATGGCCTTCAGCTTCTTACTGCCCAGCACAGCGCCTGGGCCGTTGTGGCTGGCGCTGTGGCCGTGGTCCACGAATACGCCTGCGAACCTGGCGAGGTTCTCCCCTGAGGGCCCTATGCTAAGGACGCTTGCCTCGCGCCCCTTGGCGCCGTGCATCTCCCTGAGCCTGTCGGTAGTCTCGTAGGTGTCCAGCCCCAGGATGGGCGAGGCGTCCCTGAGCTCGGCTTTACCATCCTTGAGTACTAGGTACTTCCAGTCGCTTGAGGCGCCCCTGACTATGACGCCGTCGTACCCGCTGAACCTCATGTAGGCCCCGATGAGGCCGTTGGCCTGGACGCTTGTGGCGCCTCCGGTGAGGGCACCCTTGGTTACGATGCTTATGGTACCTGAGCCGCCCACCGCGGTGCCCCCCAGTGGCCCGCTGGCGATGGACACCATGTTCCTCGGGTCGTTCCACGCGGCGTCCCTGGGCACCTCCTCGTAGAGCAGCTTGGACCCGATGCCCGTGCCGCCCATGTAGAGCCTGAGGGTCTCCTCGTCGAAGACCCTGTCGGACAGGGTGGCCCCGGTGAGGTCCACGTCCAGGAACCTCCCCGCGTACCCCTTCAGTTTGCTTGACAATGAAATCAGGTATGATCAGGTCGCGGCGTCCAATAATGTTATCGAAAAGACCCATAAGCGGCCGAGGACCATTATCCGTCTGTGAGGGTCAGGGTCAGGTACTACGCTATGGCCCGGGAGGCGGCCGGAACAGGTGATGAGGCCGTCTCGCTGCCGGAGGGGTCTACGGTGCTCGACCTTGTTCGCGCCCTCGTGGGGCTCCACGGCCCTCTGGAGGAATACGCGTTTGACGGGAACGGCCGGCCCCTGGACTACCTGATGTTCAGCGTCAACGACGTTGATATATCTGGTCTCGGCGGGTTCGGAAAGGTTCTGGTTGACGGGGACACAGTGAGGGTGATGCCGCCCATCGGCGGAGGATAACTACTCCTCGTCGGGCGCGGGGTCCACCCAGCTGAACTTCTTGGCAAGGTTGTCGCTGTAGTAGCTCCTCCAGTCGTAGTCGACCCTGCGGCCCCACTCGTAGTAGACGCGGGGGTCCACGTAGCTCTTGAGACTGGTCCCCAGGTTGTAGTCGCGAGTCAGCTCCCTGGCTTCCAGCTGAAGCCTGAGCTTCTCCACCGTCTCCTCGTCCTTGGCTCGCCGCTCCTCCATCTGCATCCTCAGCTTCTCCGCGGCATCTCGGTGCTTGGACTTGGCCTGCTGTATGCTTTCACGTGTCGCCCGGACGCTCTTCTGCTTGGAGGATACCCGGCTCTTCAGGCTACCTGTGGGCTTACCCTGCTCCTCCCTCTGCCTTAGCTCCTCCTTGAGCCCCTGGAGCTTGACCTTGTCCTCCTCCAGCTTGGCCTCGAGTTTGGCTATCCGGCTTTCGTGTTTGCCTGTGGCTTCCTGGATGCGCTGCTTGGACTTGCGCAGGTTCTCGCGGGCCTTCCTCTTCGTCTGTTCCAGGCGCTCCCTCTGGCGCTGCAGGCCCTGCTCCCAGGTTTTGGGTATGGTGCGCTTGTGGTTGCACGTGACGGCCGCGTCCAAGTTGGCCAGGGTGGCGACGTGCCTCTTCCAGTATTCTGGCTCGTCTGGCTTCACCTCCGTCTCCCTGAGCCGCCTCTCCACGGCCTCCGTGGCGTGGCACGTCCTGAAGACCTTGGCGGTGACTCCGTCCATGACCTCGCCTAGGAACTCGCTAACGACGCTGCTGTTGACCTCCTCGAAGAGGGGGCCCCCGCTGTTCATCTCCGCGAACTCCTTGAGGTTCGCCGCGGCGCGGGGGTCCAGGGTGGCCGTGAGCTTGAGGGGGATGCTGTCCTTGCCCAGGAAGTCGAAGGTGACGGAGCCATCCGGGTTGAAGGCGATGTGCTCGGTGCGGAGGCTGCTGGCGCCCACCGTATCGGCCTCCTCCTCGTCGTCCTTCTCGTCGCCCACCCTGAACTTGAGGGCGTCTATGAGGTAGCTGACGGTGGCGGTCTTGCGGCGGCGCAGGTCCGGGCTGGCCAGGTTGTCCATGATGTGGCAACGGACTCTGCCCAGGTTCCTGCGGAGCTCAACAGCCTTATCGAACTTCTCAACCTCCTTCCGCTGCTTGATGGGGCTGCTGTCATGGGGCCACACATACTTCATCTTGTCGGTAAGCCTGTCCTTCCATCGGGCTATCCACATGCTCTCCGGGTCCCAGACGACGGCCTTCCAGTCGCCGGGCGGCTTGGGCGCATCGGGGCTCAGGTTCAGCTCGATGTCGCTGTGGCGCGGACCCTCCTTCCACTTGCCCCTGAAGGGGTGCTGGCCGCGGCCCATGAAGATGCCGCTGGGCTCAACGGTGTAGTTGCCCAGCTCGCAGCGCTCGCCGTTGATGACCGCGTACCCGTACCTCTCCTTGTTGGCCTCACGCTCCACCTTCCTCAGGTCCCTGAGCCTCTTCTTCTCCTCGTTGGGCAGGTTCTGGCGGTGCTCGCGCTCGGCCAGGACCATCCTGTGGATGTCCGTGTATTCCACGTCGCCGGGGAGCACCTTAAGGCCCAGCACCTCGCTGAAGTCGCTGTGGAAGTTCTCGGCGAAGACCGGGTCCTCCACGTATGGGGTGCCCATCTTCTTGGCCCACGCCACCGCCCGCTCCTCCTGGGCTAGGGTCAACCTGTGCTCCTCGCCCTTTATCCTAACCAAGAGCTCTTGGGCCTCGTACGGGGGCGGGACCATGACGCCGTTGTGGATCAGCTGCCTCATGTCTTGGTCTCCGAGTTAGGCTCCATACACAACACGTTTTCTTAAGCCTTTACCATGCTCCTCTCATGGGGATATGTATTTTCCCCTGTTCGCTGCCGCTCTGAGGCTCGCGTCCCTGTCGTAGGCGCCCAACGCCTTCTCGCCCACGGATATGTACCCCACTTTACCAGGGTCCACATCGATGAGGCCGCACGTGACCGCGTCTACATCGATCAGGTTGGGCCCGTGCACGGCGAACCCTTCCACCCCCCTGACGCCGTAGCAGCCCCACGAGGTCTTCACCTCGCCCTGCGGGTCGCTCACGGTCAGGTTCCTGAAGGCCTCGCAGACGCCGTAGAGGGTGAAGTAGGATGCGTACAGCTTCACCGCGTCCACGATGCTGTCGTTAAGCCTCTCGTCCTTGTGCCCGTGCCACCAGCTCCTCATGGGGTCTGGTATGAGCCCGAACATGTTCTTCACGGTGAGGCTCGGGTAGGTGCCGCCGTAGCCCTTCACTCGTCCCAGGCTGATGAGGGTTGAGCCTTCCATGTCGGCGAGCCTCCTAGGCATGAACCCGTAGACATCCCTGGACCTGGCTGGGGGGTAAATGGACTCGACCTTCTCCTGGACGATCCTCGGGTCGAGGACCCTGCCTCCCCATATCTCCTCGGTGACGTTGACGTACTCCGCGTCGTGGGTGTCCAGCAGGTCCGTGAACCCGTGTGTTTCCATGAACCACCTGTCCTGGGTCCTCAGCAGCTCCAGGTGGCCGCCCTCCATGATCCAGCCCCAGTCAGGGTGCCTCATGATCCACCTCCAGTCCACCTCCTCGCCGTTCACGGTGTACTTCAGGGACCCGTCCTGCCTGTCAAGGCTGTACCCCTCCACCACGGTGAAGCGGGCGTCCACGGCGTCCATGAGCAGCCCCAGGGCGTGGGCGTCCGTGAAGTTTGCCGGGTGGGGGCTATACCAGTTGGGCTTCACGATGACGGACTCGGCGACGGGGAGCCAGCCCCTGAGGCTTCTCCTGAGGTCGGCCGCGTCCCTGATCCTGTCCAGGGTTACCGTGCCCAGATTCATCTATACTACCAAATAATGCTCAGACGGGTCACTAAATAGGTTTCAGGTGCCCCTGCCGGTAACTACTTTACCCACGGTTACCCAGAAATCACAGGATGGCTGAAACCAAGCACACTCAGCGGGACGAGATCGTGGGAGCCCTGATGCTGGTCCTGCTGTTCGCCACCGTCATGATAGGCCGGGAGGCGGGCAACTTCTACGCCAGCTACGAGGAGATGAAGAGCCTCAAGGTCCTGTTCAAGATCGAGGAGGAGGAGCTCTCAGGGTACCTCCGAGGAATCCTCGGCGGGGAGACTCAGGAGCTCAGCGTCGGCATCACCGTGACGCTGCCCTCCGTGAGCGACGAGGCTGAGCTGGTCACGAGGATCCCCGACTACGCACGGCGCTGGCTTATCAGCGTCGCGCTGAGCCCCGTGGTGGTCAGGCAGCCCAGCGTATCAGACGTGGAGCTGCAGTTGTTCGTCGAAGGGGAGCTGGTGGCAGACGAGATGATGTCGTTCCCCAAGGCGAAGGTACCCTATTTAAGTTTCATCGACCGGGAGATCGAACTCCACGTCGACGACCCTTCGAGGATGGGGGAGCTCATCGAGATGGGCGCCCGGGCTCATGGCGGAGAGGTGGAGGTGAGCGCATCGGGCATGGTCAGGGCACACCTCTGGTTCCTCGAGGCCTGGCTCCCCTTCACTACCACACGGTACCCGCTTGTTGAGCCGCAGTCACCCGTGTATCTTTCCTCCGAGTGGAGGACTATGGAGGGCCAGCCAGCGGGGTCGGTCGAGGCCGGCGAGGCGGCTTACGTCTACGTGAGGCTGGGGAACCCGGCCAGGGTTCACAGCTTCAGGGACAACCTGACGCTGCTCGTCCTGCGGAACGGCGTCCAGGTGGCCGCGGTCATCAAGGAGACGCCCCTCGCGGCTCTGAGCGAGGGCAGCTATATCTTCCTGTTTACTCCGGCCGAGCCGGGGGTCTACAGCTACGCACTGATATCCAGGGACAAGGTGCTGGTTGACTCGACGGCAGCCCCATGGCTAACGGTCGGCTAGGTGGCCAGCTACTAGAGGAGGCGCAGAGCGCCACGTCCCCGTTAAATACGTAGAAGCCGGTATTCTACCGATTCTCATGCCAGCACCTGGTTATCTGTGCGCTGACCTGGCCCTCATCAACGGGAAGGTTATAACAGTCGACGGCGAGGACTCGTTGGCCGAGGCGGTGGCCATCAAGGGGGAGAGGTTCCAGCGGGTCGGCTCGACCGTGCAAGTCATGGAGACGGTAGGCGAATCCACGGAGGTCCACGACCTGGGCGGCCTCACGATGCTCCCCGGCCTGATCGACAGCCACATGCACCCCGGCGGCAGCTGGGGCGCCTACCTGATCCGGGGCGTCGAGTGCGGCCCAGACTTCACGTCCGTCGAGGTTATGCTGGAGGCTGTGAGGAGGAAGGCCTCTGAGACGCCGGGCGGCAACTGGATTCTCGGCTACAGGATGGACGACGTCAGGATGGGCAGGTACCCCACCCTGAAGGAGCTGGACGAGGCCGCCCCCAGGAACCCGCTCTACATTCAGCGCCGCGACGGCCACAACGGCGTCGCCAACAGCCTCGCCCTAAGGCTCTCCGGGGTGACGCGGGACACCCCCGACCCGCCCCACGGCAGGATCGAGCGCGACGCGGAGGGCAACCCCACGGGGCTACTCCGCGAGGCCGCCAAGGACCTGGTCTACCACAGGCTGCCGCCCTACACAGAGGACGAGCTCTACAGGGGCCTCCAGATGGTCTACGACGAGTGCGTCAGGCTGGGGCTGACCAGCATCCACGCATCCATGGTTAGCCCAGTCGAGTTTAGGGCCATGCAGCGCCTCAGGCGGGAGGGCGGGCTCAAGGTGAGGACGGCGGTGCACCTGAGCGGCAGGGACCCGGGCATGGTGGAGGGAGCCATAGCCATGGGCCTCACGACGCCCTTCGGGGACGAGTGGCTCAAGGTGACAGAGGCCGAGTGGGTCTTCGACACCAGCACTAGCGGACGGACCGCAGCCTACTACGAGCCCTACGTGGGGGAGCCTGGCAACACGGGCATGCTCCTCTACGACCAGGAGGACATCGAGCGAAGGGTCTGGGAGGCCCACGAGGCGGGCATCAGGGTGGGCCTGGACGGCGTTGGCGACAGGGGCATCGACAGGGCCCTGGACGCCATAGAGAAGGCGTTGAAGAGGAAGCCGCGGCCCGACCACCGTCACAGGATAGAGCACTGCTGCTACGTGACCCCCAGCATCCAGGACAGGCTCCTAGTGCTGGAGGTCATCGACGCCTCCGCCACCGGATTCCTCCACGACCTGGGGGACGCCTACCTGACCAACAGGGGCGCCGAGGCCATGAGGTACATGTGGCCCCACAGGACCCTCATCGACAGGGGCATACACGCCCCGGGCCACAGCGACGCCAGTATATGCACCCCCAACCCGTGGTACGGCATCTACGGCATGGTCACACGGAGGACCAGCGGCGGCCAGACGCTCTACCAACCCGAGACCGTGACGCCCCTGGAGGCCATAAGGGCTTATAGCATAGACGGCGCCTACGCCGCCTGGGAGGAGAGCATAAAGGGCAGCGTCGAGGAGGGGAAGCTCGCCGATCTAGTCGTGGTGGACAGGGACCCGCTGAGCATCGACCCCGAGGATCTGAAGAATGTCAAGACGCTGCTGACGGTCGTGGGCGGCAGGATCGCGTACAGGGCCTAGCACTCTCTTTTTCTAGGATTTTTTTGGCCCTCCATGGGCTTTCATGTCATTCAAGCTGTTGATGCTCAGGGTTTAAATGCCGCCGAGTTCCACCGAAGAAGAGTCTCCCTGGTTAAAGCAAACGGCTTCCTAAAGCCATTGTTTTTCCTTCCCCCCAGGGAGGCTCACATGCCACGCAGCGGCTTGACGGATGAGCGGTCCCAATAGTACTCGTACAGGTCGTGTGCCCACCCGCGAGCCTCAAGGTCGTCTGAGGCGAATCCCCTGTAGTCCATCTTTCCGCCCAGCCCCGGGAAGCATACGCCCGCCACCTCCTTCTCCGTCAGGGCCATGAAGACGTCCACCCTATCGGTCACGTTGTTCCTGAACTGGCCGCTGACCTGGGCGGCCGCGAGCACGGGGCCCTGGTTGAACTCCGGCGGGATTACTATATCCCTTGGCTCCAGGAGCCTGAACTCGACGCCGCGCCTTATTGCATCCTCCCACACAGGTATGGCCGTGATGATGTAGCGGTCGGTGAGCCTCCACACGTACTCCTCGGCCTCCCGTATCGCCTTCTCGATCCTGTGGAATATCACCATGACGTCGTCCACGTACGTGCACCGGTCGAGTTCCCCCAAGCGGGCCACGAACTGGGCGGGGAGCCTCGCCACGTCGTGGGCCGCGAAGTACGTGCTGTGACTGCAGGTGAAGTTGAAACCCCGTAGCTGGGCCAGGGACAGCTCCCCATAGGGGGTGAGGGCGTGGTTCCCGCTGGGGCCCTTCACGGTGAGGCCCATCTCCCCGAGCCGCGTGAGGTGGCGGCTAGCCTCCTGCGTGGTCAGGCCCAGGTCCTTCGATATGGTCGTCACTGTCGATGGCTTCTCGTTTAGCCTGTGCAGCATCCTGAGCCGGTCCTCGTTGCTGAACTCGAAGAACAGGTCGCATAGCTTCTCCAAGCTCATCCAGGTTACGCCGGATACTATTTTCCCATCATGGGTATTAAAAACCCATCAATCTTCGCTAACAGATTTTAAGGCGGCTCCACACGGATCATGGGCTCAGGTGAGGCGCGTTGAGCTCATTCTCCGTCGAGCTTCGGAGGTCCAGCCTCCACCAGGTGTCCATACCCCGGGGGCCGCGAGGCCAGGTGCTCCTCGAGGGCGAGCTGGGCCAGGTCACCGGGCTGGAGTTCGTGGAGGGCCGAGTGCTTGTGGTGAAGGGAGTCAACGGCTTGCTTAGGCTCGACCTGTGCGAGGCGTCGGTGAGGCGGCTGCTGGAGCCGCCGAACGATGATGGATGCTGTCCGCCCAGCATCTGACATGAACATTTCTTATCTAGTACACGAGTACCATGTGAAGGGCATGGCCTCAGCATCGGCGCAGGAGACTGTAGGTGGGACGGCCCACGGGGCGCACAGGCTTGAGTTTATAGACTTCACCCGGGGGATCGTCATGGCCATCATGGCGTGGGACCACGTCTCTGGGTTCTGGAACCAGTACCACCACGGCGGCGAGGGGATACTGGGGCGGGCCCCGCCCTTCGTGGACACGACCTGGTTCCTGCTCAGGTTCGTGAGCCACTACTGCGCCCCCACCTTCATCTTCCTCGCGGGGACCGTCCTCGCCCTCTCCTCCAAGAAGAGGCTGGAAGGCGGCGAGTCGCAGAGGGAGGTGACCCTCCACATCGCCAAGAGGGGGGTTATACTCCTGGTGCTGGCTGCGGCGATAGAGTCCCCCGCCTTCAGCAACCCGTGGACCTACTTCGGCGTCATCTCCTGCATAGGCGCGTGCCTCATAATCTTCAGCGTCGCCCGCAGATTGCCCACCAAGGTGATCCTGCTGGCCTCGCTGCTCATCATCCTAAACCACAGCTTCCTGGACCTGAGCTTCATCCCGACTGCGCCCAACTGGGGCTGGTACCTCCGCATAATACTCCATGAGCCCAACTACGACAGGTGGCCCTACATCGGGTTATACCCCATAATACCCTGGGTGGCCGTCATGGGCCTAGGCTGGAGCCTGGGCAACTACCTCTCAGGGAAGTCCGCCGAGGATGTCAAGGGGCTCAAGAGGCCCTTCGCCGTCCTGGGCGTGGCATCCATCGTGGCCTTCGTGGTTGTGCGGTGGCTGAACGGCTACGGTAACCTGGTGTCCCGCATGGGCAACACACTGGTGGACTGGCTGTACGTGTCCAAGTACCCGCCGGACCTCGCCTTCCTGCTGTGGACCCTGGGGGGGATGTGCCTCATGCTGGCCCTTGGCATCCACATCCAGGGCAGGCCGTGGTTCCACGGCGGCCTATCGGGCATCCTGCTAAGCTTCGGCAGGAACCCCCTCTTCTTCTACCTGGTCCACCTGTGGCTGTACCGGGCCCGGTTCCCCGACTTCGCCCCCGGGGCCTACAGGCCCCCCTTCTACCTGGGGCTCCCTGAGACGCTGCTGTTCTGGGCCGCCGGCCTGCTGGTCCTGTGGAGGCTGTGCCTCTGGTACGAGAAGCTGAAGCGCCAGTACCCTAAGCCTATACTGCAGTACATCTAGTGATCGACATGGCTACCACCTTTCTCAGGCGCCACCGTGACACGGCCGTAATCCTCCTCGTCGTCGTAGCCGTGACCGGGTTCAACATCTGGCAGCACAGGAACGACACGCCAGCCGGCTACCGACAGTTCAGCGGCAACGGCCTCAGCTTCATCTACCCCGCGGACTGCACCCTCCGGGAGGCCGTGGTGTTCTTCAGGTTTCCGTCATACTGGCTCGGCGACCTGCAGGGCGAGTCCTCAGGCGAGCAGGCCGCCATCGTGGGGGTCGTGTGGAGCGCTGGCGGACCTGAGGGGCTATCCGATTTCATGGACACGGTCATCGGTGAGGCGAGGAAGTACAACGAGATAACCGAAGTGAGCGCCGACACCGCCCAGGTCATCGGCGGAAAGGAGGCTCTGGTCCGCGGCTTCAAGGTCGACGTGGGCGGCGTAAGGGTCCCGGGCCTCGTGGCGGGCTGGGCCAGCCCGGAGGGGAGGACCTTCGCCGTGTACTGCCTAAGGCAGGGCGCGGGCGATGATTGGTGCGCATTCCAGTTGGACAAGGTGCTGCGGAGCCTGAGGACCGAGCCGCCTCCCCAGCCAAGGTAGGCGGACCACCGGTGGCGGGCGCCTACGAGGCTGCCGCCCGCCTTCTCGCGGCCTCCTCAAGCTCCTGGAATATCCTCTCCACCTGCGCCTCCTCCCGCCTCCTCCCAAGGATATCGTGCCAGTACATCTGGCTGCTGGATGCGAAGAGGGCGCCCATGACGGCCAGCTCAGATACGAAGACGCCCAGGTAACGCACAGCCTCCGTGCTGCTGGATGCGAAGAAAGGGTGGATGAGCGAGTAGGTGGTGAGGGTCAGGGCGAAGGCGAGCACCACATTTAGCAGTATCAGGCCGTCGAGGACGAAGGAGCCCCACCTGGTCTCATGGTAACTGGTCAGGTAGAGGGCTACGACCACGGCGGTGAGGATTAGATACATCAATCCGAATACTCCCCATGAGGCGGCTGGAACCCTGAGTAGGTTCACGGCCAGGAACAGCACCTGCGTGCCGCTGTTCCAGAGGGCGAGATACCTGAAGGGGTCCGGGCTGTCAGCCCAGAAGTATAGCCAACTGAAGCAGACGATGCCGGGCAGAACGCCAACCGACACAGCCTTGAGGAAAACCACGACTGTGCCGTCGCTCAGGTCAAGGTGGAACATTGCATAGTAGGTCGACGACATGATGAGCATCAGTAGCCCCGCGAAGTTGCGGAGCTTCACTTTGTCCACATGGAGAGGTTGACAGTGGAGGGTTTTATTGTTTTCCAACCCTCAACCCACGCTCACCCAGGATGCGAGGCCGCCTCAATCGGACGAGGCGAGCCGCCAACGACTGTTGTTATAAGCGTTGAGGCAAGTATGCAAGCATGGATGCCGTCGAGAAGGCTCTGGAGAAGTGGGTTGGGCTCTGGAACAGCTACGACCTGAACACGGTGGGTGATCTGTTCCTTACCGACGACAGGGTGACCTACTTCAGCTCCGAGAAGCGGGGTCTCATAAAAGGGTTCCACGCGTTGGTCGAGCACCACAGAGGCTTCGGCTTCGTGGAGGGCGGCAGGGACGCCGGCAACAAGCTGTGGCTCGAAGACGTGGCCGTCGAGAGACTCAGGGGATTCTCAGTGGTGAAAGCCGACTGGCTGTTCAGGCGCAAGGGCAGCGACAAGGACCAGAGGGGTCCCGTCACCCTCGTCTACGTCGACGAGGGCGAGGGACCTAGGATAGCCCACGCCCACTTCAGCAACTACTAGGGAACCCTTATCACCCTTCAGTCCCAATGGCGTGACATGAAGGCAAGGATCAGGGACACGGGGCTCACCGTCTCCAGACTCTGCTACGGCACCGAGCCCTTCACATTCAAGAAGGGCCCGGAAGGCGCCAAGACCCAGGGCGACGTGGACCCGCCGGAGGCCGGGAGAAGGCTGGCAGAGGCCCACAGGCTAGGCGTCGACTTCTGGGACACCAGCGACGACTATGGCACCCACCCCCACGTGGCAGAGGGCCTGAGGCTGGTCCCACGCAGCGAGGTGGTGGTCGCGGACAAGACCAACGCCCACACCTACGAGGAGGGGCTGAGGGCCCTGGACATGAGCCTGGGCGACCTGGGCACCGAGTACGTGGACATAATGTTCCTCCACATAGTGCCGCCGAGGCCCGTCGAGAGGCTGGACGCCTCCGACCGCCCCTACGTGTGCGGGCCGCTGAGCAGCCGGACAGGCGCCCTCAGGGCCTTCCTGGAGGCCAAGGAGGCGGGCCGGGTGAGGGCTACTGCCCTCTCCACCCACAGCACCGAGACCCTCCGCCAGGTCCTGGAGGTCCCTGAGATAGACGTGGTCTGCGCACCCCTGAATGTCGCCGGCGCGTATTTGGACGACGGCACCCAGCAGGACAGGCTCGACGCGCTGAGGGCCCTGCACGAGGACGGCAGGTTCGTCTACGTCATCAAGATACTGAACGCGGGAAGGCTCAGGGACAGGGCGGACGAGGCCATAAGGTACGCCTTCCGGTTCCACGAGTTCATAGACGCCTGGAACATCGGCATGTACGACGCCGCAGACGTGAGGAGCAACCTCAGGCTGCTCAACGAGATGCTCGGACTCCATAAAACCGCATCGCCGTAGCTTGACGCCTGGGGGGACCTCTGCATGTTCCCCTATGAGCGGCTACGATTCGGGGAACCAGCCTAAACGCTTCCATAGTGTAGCAGGAAAGTGCACCGCCTCCCCAGCCACGAGAGGGGAGGGGAGGTGAGCGATGCGAGCCGTTTTCAGCTGCTTCTCACGTGAAGGACCCCGGGAACGGTTCCGATGTTCCGCCATTCTAGTCAAAATCACGGGCCATTCTATACCAAATCACGGCACATTCTCTAGGTTTGAGGCGTCGGCCAGCGGCCTAAAAAAAACAATTATGACTACAGTAGTCATGAGCCGCTGAAAACGCTTATACCCAGTAGCAGGGTATCTCCGCCTCGTTTTTATGCCAGCCAACCAGACATATCCTAGGTTCTGGCAGCCATGGGGTCCATCAGCCGATTCCTCGCCCTCGAAGGCAACATACGAGTGCTAGCCGCCCAGACCCTCATCAGCCAGGTGGGCTTCGGCATGTTCTACGTGATCTGGCAGCCCTACCTCCTCAGCACAGGGATCACCCTAAGCCAGCTAGGCCTCGTCCAGACCATGATCAACGTCAGCACAGGCCTCGGCCTCTTCCTCTGGGGATACATCAGCGACAGGTACGGGCGCAAGCCCGTCGTCGTGGCCGCCGACGCGTGCAGGATCATGGCCATGATCGCGCTGATAGCATCCAAGAGCTTCCCGGCTCTCATCGCGTTCGCTTTCCTCATCGGTTTCACCGCCATGTTCCAGATGGGTAACCCGGGCCGCAACGCCTTGATAGCCGAGAGCGTGGACTCCACCAGGCGGGCCACCGCCCTCAGCACCCTCCTCGCACTTAGCCAGGGCATGAGCACCCTCATGGCATCGGCGGGCGGCTACATCGCCCTGACCATGGGGTACACGCCCATTCTATACGCCACACTGGTCTCTGACATACTGGGCTTCACCCTGCTCTTCTTCATTAAGGAGACGCACAAACCCGGCGTGGGATCAGCTTCCTCACCCATCGAGAAGCTGCGTAGGGCCCTCCTGCCCGAGCCTGGGAACCTGAACCTGTACGCGATAATGCTGGTCCAGGGCTTCGGGTACGCGGTGGCCTACAGCCTCTTCTATGGGGCCCTCACAGACTACCGCGGCTTCACCACCTTGGACCTCGGGTTAATGAGCACCAGCTTCAACCTCGTCTGGGCGCTTGGCAGCATACCGCTCGGAAAGCTGAGCGACAGGCTGGGCAGGAGGCGGATGCTATTCGGGAGCCTAGTCATGGGCATGGTCACCATACTCGGCTTCATACTGTTCAGGTCCCCCGCGGCCTACATACTGTTCAACGGGGTGAGCGCCATCGACATATGCTTCTGGATGCCCAGCTGGACCAGCCTTCTGGTCGAGATCGTGCCCCAGGACAAGCGTAGCACGATCATGGGTAAGCTGGACGCCTACGGCAGGATAGGGGCCGTGCCCGCCCCGTGGCTGGCGGGGGTGCTTCTGGAGGGTTACGGATTCAACGCCCCTCTCTACGTGCAGGTCGCGACGCTCACGTTGGGCATGGCGCTCATCCTCAGGATCAGAGACCCAGGTGCAGGCTCAGCTCCTCGTGGATGACCGTTGCGGCCAGTAGCCTTCTATGACTGTCCATCCCCCATTGAGGGCGAGGACCAGCGTCTTCTCCGGGCCTTCACAAACCTCAATAGGGTCTCAAACATCTCCTGTCGGCTCTGCCCTCAAGACGCTCGCATGCCTCCTCCGGGATCATGTCTATGAGAACATGTGTCTGTTCATGGGCACCACCCTGATGAAGAGGAGGTATGTGATCCTGTGGAGAGACGATGGAAGGTATGCTCATCACCGGAGGGTTCAGCCACAGGTCCAAGCCTTCTCCTCATCGTACTTGCGGAAAAAACCCTAGGGGCGCAGCCGCGTTCGTCGACTCCGCTGCCCACCACACGGTTCTCTCCATATGCCTACGAGGTATTCAACGATGCATAGGGCTAGAAGGTTAGGCCACTCTGCTCAGGCACCACGTTGGGCGGCCTGCGGCCCTCAAGGTACGCCTTAATGTTGCTGACGGCCATCTCAGCCATCTTACGCCTCGTCTCCCATGTCGCGGAGGCACTGTGGGGCGTCAGGACCACGTTATCCAGCTTCAGGAGGGGGTTGTCGAGAGGCGTCGGCTCCTGTTCGAACACGTCGAGGGCGGCTCCTCTGATCCTCTCCTCCGTAAGAGCCTTGTAGAGCGCCTTCTCTTCGATAACGGGGCCCCTGCTCGTGTTCACTACGATGGCCGAGGGCTTCATCATGGACAGGGCCTTCTCACCTATGATCCCCTTCGTGGACGGCAGCAGGGGCACGTGGAGGCTGAGTATGTCGCTAGACCTCATGAGATCATCGAAGCCCAGGTACCTCACCCCGTACCGCTTCTCCATGTCCGGCTTTCTGACCACATCGTTGTATACTAGCTCCACGTCGAATCCCTGAGCCCTCCGAACCACCTGTGAGCCAATCCTACCCAAGCCGAGTACCCCGAGGGTCTTGCCCTCCATGTCCCAGCCGAAGGGCATGCGCCTGTCCTTCTTGGCCCAGCTCTCACGGACGTTACGGTCGGCCTCAGGAATCCTCCTCATGAATCCGAGGATCAGGGCCCAGGTCTGGTCGGCCACGGCGCCTGAGAGCACGTCCGGCGTGTGGGTCGCGTAGACCCTCCTCTTCGAGCAGGCTTCCACGTCTACGGCGTCGTAGCCGACGCCGAATCTGGCGGCGATACCCAGCTTAGGTGCCCTCTCCAGGAACCCGCTGTCCACCTTCTCTCCGCCCACCAGGAGCGCAGAGGCCCTGGCTAGTAGGTCGTCGTAAGGAGCCTTAACATAAGTCACCTCAGCGAGGGGCTTGAGTGCACCAGCCACGTCCTCCGGGACGTTCAAGATGTCGGAGCTTATCAGCACAAGATGCTTCATGAGATAGACTCTGCTGGCTCCATATTTATTATCAACCCAATAGCAGGACCAGGAGCAGCGCCAGAGTGGTCACGGTGTCGGCCAGGCTGCTCTCTATCGGGATGAGGAAGTTATCGGGGTTCCACCCCCTGGAGTATGTGGCGTAGGTGATGACAAAGACCACCAGGATTATGATCGGGACCGAGATGAGGTTAAGCGCCAGGAGCCTTAGGGTGAGGGCGGCCAGTCCCGCCGGGGCGTAGATCAGCGAGGCGATGAGCGCGTACATCCCGAAGAGGATAACCGATGCACCCCATGCGCTCACAACCTCGCCGAGCTCGCCTTTGAGGTCGCTGAGCCGCCTCGGGTGGGACGGCACGGTCCCGAGGGCCAGCTTCGTGGTGAGCGTGCAGCCTATGATCGAGCCGACGTCGCCGATAGTGTCGATGAGCGCCGGGTATATTGCGTAGATCTCCCTGGCCCCCTGTATCCTCTCGGAGATGCGCTCCAGGGTGGTCCCCGTGATGCCCACAATAACGGAGACTATCACCAGCGTGATCAGGAACTCCCTGATGGTCTGGCTGAACTCGTCCTCTGCCATGTTCTCCCTAATGACAAGAGCCGACCAGGCCGTGAACCCGGTCGCTACTGCAGTGATCATGATCAATCCCGTCTGGCTCAGGGACAGCCAGACCATGGCGATGTACGTGATCGTGATCATGATGTCAGCGACCGTGGACACTATTGGATAGAGGACCACGTCAGGGTCGTAGCCCCTGTTGAACGATACTATTGACAAGCCGAACGTGATCGGTGATATCACCACGTTGGAGACAGCCATGGTAGCGATGGTGACAGCGATTATCTTCAATGACTCCACGGCGCTGAAGCCTGTGTATAGGCCGCTGAAGACCGAGCCCGTCAAGCCTATGAAGACACCGCTGAGCAGGGTCAAGGCGACGATGGACTTCACAAGGATGCTGAGGTGCACGGTGTTGTCTCTGAGCTGCGGCTTCACCGTTCCAAGGTGCAGGGCCGTGCTCAGTCTCCCCGCGAAGAGACCGCCCAATGCGCCCCTGATGCTCAGAATCCCCGGGTAGATCAGGAACCCCCATGGCACAGTGGCTATGACACCTGAAAACGTCGCCACGAATACCCCGGCTACCAGCCCAGTCAGGTTAAACGACAGGGGCAGGAGGGACTCGTAGACCTTCGACACTGAAGCGTGCAGCTGGCCCCGGTTTATCTTCAGCATTTTCGTCCACCTCTATCCCTCCTCGCGCTGAACAGACTGTCCGTGTCTGACTTTTAAGTGTTTTTTGTATAAGGATTTAGGGGTGGCCCCCGATGATGCCTAGTGCTGGGCCTCCTCAGGCTCCTGGACGAAGAGGTACACCATCAGGGCGCAGACCAGCAGGGCCCCGCTCGTAATGATCCAGGGCAGGTTGGGGTCCAGCTGGTAGACCCACCCGCCAACGTACGCTCCCAGCGCGGCCGGTGGAAACAGGAGGAAGCCCCCGCCCCAAAAGTTCCCGAAGTTAATGGATATCCCCCGCTCGCCTATCAGGCTGTAGAGGCGGCCTCTGCGGCTCCTTGGGATCGTGTTTGCGATGATGGTGCTGAAGGCGGGGACCATGATGTTGTTGCATATCTGCACGCCGATAAGGACGGCTGCCACGCCCAGGAACCCACCCGAGTACTGGAAGCTGAAGATCATGAAGGGTACCAGGAACATCCCCAACATGATCATCCTCCTAGGGCCAACCCTGTCGGTCGCGCTGCCCAGGGGGAACGCAAGCATGATGCCGATGAGGCCGCTGATGAACATGCCCAGCCCCCACTGGGCCTCGGATAGCCCGATGAGCTTTGTGGCGTAGACCACGTAGAAGGGGGCGCTCATAGCTATGAAGAAGCTGGCCACCATCTCCAGGATCACGATGACGCGGAGGCTCCTGTTCATCCACTTGACGCTGTCCAGTATGCTCCTGTACGCGGGGATGACCATCCCCGGTATCTCCCTGAAACTGATCTTGTGGCTGCCCTCCTCCTCGGTGATGGTCTCCTTGAGGTTCCTCAGCCTTATCCAGGCCACAAGCAGGCCCGTGAGGAAAGCGATCCCCCAGCAGATGCGCACAGCCTGCGCCGTAGCCTCGTTCCCAGTCATGCCGCTGGAGGTCTTAAACCATTCAATGACGTAGCCGCCCACCAGCGGGGCAATGATCCTCACCGAGCCGGGCACAGCCATTATAATGGCGAACCCCTTGCCCCGGACACCCGGAGGGAGGCTGTCAGACTCCAGGGCGTTCATGGCGGGCATGTAGAAGAGCAGGAGCTGGCTGAAGAACTGGCCGATGGCTATCATCTGCCAGTTGGTGGCGAAGACGAAGAACAGGTGAGCGAAGGCGTACAGGAAAGTGCTGTAGCCTATGAGCTTGACGCGGCCGGCCCTGTCGGCGATGTAGCCGCCCAGGGGGTAGAGGACCATGCCCGCGATGAGCCCCAGGCTGCTGATGAGCCCGATCTCCGTGCTGCTGCCCCCCAGGGCAAGGATGTAGAGGCTGAAGAAGGGGTAGATGATGCTGGTGCTGAAGCTCCACAGGACGCGGCAGAACATCAGAACCTTGATGTTGCCCTGTATGAACCAGAACATGCCCCTTCCCTCTGCCGCCTCGCCCACAACATCCATCCTTTAAAATTCGTAGCACGTGACTCTGTACAACTAATAAACTTTTTTATAATGCGTCACATTGCTGTAGCTAACCTTTTAACATCTATGTTGAACGCCCATCGCTTGATATTAATTCAGTGAGGGTTGGGGCTTAAATGATAAAGGGCGAGTGTGAAAAACCAACAATTTAATGCGTTTAACTAATATTTTTCGTGTCCACCCTTGAAAATATTTATAGTAAATACGTGCACATCTTCTTGGGGAATGACAATTGGCACTAATTGTTGAGGGCCGAGTCATCGGCCTACTTTCCCTGTTAATCATAGCAGGATCGATAATCTACTACATGCAGAGAGCGTACTCAGGTAAACTACCTAAACTCAGACGACTGGCAGCGGTGAACCAGATCGACGAGATCCTCGGAAGGTGCGTTGAGATGGGGCGCCCCGCCTACTACCTCATGGACACTGTGACCATGGACAACCCGAGCGTGCTGGCCCCGACCGTCGCCGCCTTCCAGATACTGGCCTACACGGCGCGGAGCGCCGCCAGGCTGGGGGCCAGGTTCTTCGTCCCGGTGACCCAGGGCCTGGCCTACACTATCGCGAGCGAGATAGTTGACGAGGCGTACAAGGCCGAGAACAAGCAGGACGAGCTGAAGCTGGATGAGGCGGTGATGTACCTCCCCGACGGTGCGGACAGGATGTACATCATCAACCATATGTGGAGCGACGGGATGGCTGGGGCCTTCTTCCTCGGGAGCTGGTACCACAAGGCCGTTATATTCACCGAGAACGCGGCCCGCGTGGGGGCGATGATGCTCGGCGGAACAGACACCACACACAACATACCGTTCCTGGTGGCCATCTGCGACTACAGCATCATTGGCGAGGAGCTATACGCCCTCGGAGCCTACGTGTCGGAGGACCCCACCGTGTCCTCGTCCCTGGCAGGGCAAGACGTCGGCAAGTTCATCGCGGTGATACTGATCGTGCTCGGGTCCGTTCTCATAACCCTTGGTATGAGCATCAAGGGACTGTTGTCTATGTGAGGTGAGATGAAGTGTCAGATAGATTAGTTAAGATGCAGATCCCGATGATACTGACCGCAGTAATCGGGCTCCTGATGATCATCGAGTTCTTCTTCCCGATGCCCGCGTCCGTGACGAGCCTGAATGTCACGCTCCGCTCGTTCGTTACCATCATCTCGGCGACGGCGCTCATCCTGGGGACCATAGTGCTCACCATATTCCACACCAAAAAGGTCGGCACCAGGGGCAGCGAATGGTACTACAGCATCGTCTACGTTGTGGCCTTCGTGGTCACGGCGGGGCTGGGCGTCCTGAACGTCAGGGACACCACGTTCCTGTGGATCTACAACAACATGACGTCACCCATCGGCGCAGCCCTCTACTCGCTGACCGCCTTCTACATCACGTCGGCCGCGTACAGGGTCCTGAGAGCCAGGAACTGGAACGCCGCGGTCCTACTCGTGTGCGCACTGGTTGTGCTCCTGATGCTCATCCCTATAGGCGCAATACTGTTCCCGCCGGTCGTGCCGCTGGGCGAATGGATCAGGAGCTTCCCTAGTGGGGCCGGGTTCAGGGGCATGATCATCGGGACCAGCCTGGGGATCATGGGCCTGGGCGTCAGGGTGTTCATGGGCCGGCAGAAGGAGCACCTGGGGATCAGGGAGGAGAGGAGGGACTCGGAATGAGTCTGATGGATAAGATGCTGGCGCTTGACCAGAGGATCATCTTCGCGCTGATGTTCATAGCGCTGGCCTTCCCGATACTCAGCCCGGTAATACTCCCAATGAATATACAGCAGTACTCCAGGGATTCCTTTGAGTTCGCCGACTCCATACCCTCAGGCTCGGTCGTCCTCATCGAGGGCGGGCTCGGCGCAGCCACGTACCCGCAGGGCGGCCCAGGCCTCGAGGTGCAGATCGTGCACCTGCTGAGCAAGGACATCAAACTGGTCTTCTTCAGCATAGGCACGGAGACGGCTGCGTGGACCGTGACGGCCATCGATAACGCGCTAGCCAAGCTACCCTCCGGGGTCGCAGCAGAGAACGGCGTGAACTGGGTTCACATGGGCTACGTTCCGGGCGGAGAGTCCGGCGTGGCGGCCTTCGCGAACGACATTCGCAGCGTGAAGACTGAGGACCACTTCGGGACCCCCATAGGTCAGATACCCCTCATGAGTGACATCAACAAGGCATCCGACTTCGCGGCGCTCTTCTGGTGGGGTGGCTCAGAGGGCAGCATACCCTTCGGCATCAGGCAGATAGTCACGCCCTTCGGCGTGCCTATGACTGGTATGTGCACCACTAACGAGGTGCCCAACTACACGCCCTATATCAACTCGGGCCAGATGATAGGGATCATCGGCGGGGTCAGGGGCTCGGCCGAGTACGAGTACCTGATGGGCATGCCCGGGCTCGCCCTGGGTCAGGCTATGGCAACCAACTTCGGCGGCCTGCTCTGGGCGTTACTGGTGGTCCTTGGTAACGTGCTGTACTTCGTAGCTAGGAGAGAGGGGGGAGCTAAGTAGATGGACAGCTTCTTACTGGGACTCATAGCGGGCTCCTTCGTATCCATCGGCGCGTACTCCGTGCTGATAGGCGACAACCCGCTGAGCAAGTTCACCGAGAACCTGTATATGGGCATCCTGGGCGGCTTCATCTTCGCCACCAACTGGAACTACGTCAGGACCAGCGCCATCAACCCCGTGCTTCAGGGCAACTACATCTTCGTCGTCGCTGTTATCCTCTGCGTGATGCTGTTCTCCAGGCTTAAGATCGAGTGGCTTTGGCTCTCCAGGTACCCCGTGGCGGTGACCGTGGGCGCGGGCCTCGGCCTGGCCATCAGGACGAGCGTCATGGCGGACTTCCTCGGCCAGATCAACGCCACCGTTCTGCCTCTGAACAACATCAACAACCTCGTGATGATAGTGGGGACGGTCACGGCCGCCGCCTACTTCATCTTCACGGCCCAGATGGAGGGGCCCTACAAGTACGTCAACCAGACCGGGCGCATCTTCCTCCTGGCGGCCTTCGGCGTCACCTACGGGCAGACCGTCAGCTTCAGGTTCGAGCTGGTCATCGGGCGGCTCGTGGACATGCTGAGGCCGGAGGTGGCCTTATACACCTACGCCATGCTGCTGCTCGTGGCCCTGGGGCTGGGTTACGGGTACTACACGAAGAAGATCAAGTGGTACAGCGGCCGGTAGAAAACAATCCTATTTTTTTTCCGTGTTGCTCCCAGATGTTAGAAAGAGGGGCTACTTCCTTGTGACCTTGAAAGTGACCAGGTTGTAGCTGTCCGGGCACTCGTAATTGAACTCCTGGTTGTTCATCCAGGGTATCTGTCCCCCGTAGCACATGTTCATCATGGTGGGGAACAGCTCGTGGTAGCAGTAGCCGCAGATGCCACCCGTCTTATGGGTGTTTATCTCGAACCTGTCGCCCGCCTCGTGGCCTGCGCTGCAGCTCTTCTTGACGCTGACGACCTCGGCTATGTATACTGGCTCCTCGGGCATGTCCATCAACAGTGAATCAGCTTGACCCGTTATTAAGCTTCCAGTGCTGGGGCCCGGCGCCTGAGAGGCCAGTTATTGTTTTAGGTTGCGGCGAACCATTGATCACCCATGAGCCTACTGGAAGCTGTGAAGAAGCCTGCGGAGGGCTTCAAGGGGGTTCTGGGTGTATCCGTGAATCACCTGGGCACGGGAGAATCCGCCAGCCTGAACGGCGACAGGCTGTTCCCCACGGCCAGCGTATTTAAGGTCCCCGTCATCGTGGAGTTCTACAGGCAGGTGGAGAGAGGCGTCCTGAGCCTGGACGAGAGGGTCACCCTAAGAGAAGTGGATAAGGTTCCCGGGTCAGGCATACTCAGGGAGCTCACCGAGGGGTTGGAGGTGAGCCTCAGGGACCTCCTGAGCCTCATGATGATCGTCAGCGACAACACCGCCACGGACCTGGTGGCCGGGAGAGTGGGATTCGACAACGTGAACAGGACGCTGCGGGGGCTGGGCTTAACCAGGACAAGCATAAGCAGGTACTGCAGGGAGATACTCTTCGACCTGGTTGGGGTCAACGATGTGCCGAGGGGGGAGATGACCCTGAGCCTCTACGAGAAGGCCATGGAAGCGGGTGAGGGGGCGCCCTCCTGGAGCCTGGGGACCGAGAACAACGACGTAACCACCCCCAACGAGATGAACAGGCTCATCGCGCTCGTATCGGAAGGTAAAGCCGCGAGCCAGGAGAGCTGCGACCAGATACTAGGGATCATGGCCAAGTGCCAGACGGGTCCAGCCCGCATACCCAAATACCTGCCCGCGAGGGAGGTGAGGCTGGAGCGGAAGACCGGGAGCCTGCCAGGGATCAGGAACGATGTAGGCATAGTGACGCTGAGGGCCACGGGTGAGCGCTACGCGCTGAGCTGCTTCACTATGGGGGCCGAGGACGTCTACTCTGCGGAGGAGGTCATCGCCCAGGTCAGCCTCAACGTCTATACCCACTTTAAGGGCGGGTAGCCCGCCCGCCATTATCACCTTCCGACACACAGGCAGTTGCATGCCGGGCATCAAGGGACCTTTGAGCAGTCTTGGGAAACCGTGAGCTAGGAGGCGGAGGCGGATGCCTCAATCCGCATCATGGGACGTCTGGAGAGTGCAAGGCGCGTCACCGATGGGGATGTGGACTCACAGCTTCTTTAATATTTGAATCAAATACACGCTGAAACAATGACTGGTTTGACTTATACTCTTCAAAAATAAGTGCTATCTGTTCGATATCTAGGATATAAAGAAATTTATCCTTTAAATCAATTAAACATTGAGTGGCCAAGAGGTTTTGAGCCCAAGGCATAATGAGAGGGTTATGGTCATGGGTTCATGCAGCGATCATTCAGGTTAAACCACTATGGCGGCGGTTGCATGTTGGAGGAGTGCGAGATATGCGGGCAGAGCACGGGGAAGCTCTACACCTGCACGGGGTGCGGGAAAAGGTTCTGCCATTACTGCGGGAGCGTCGCAGAGAAGCTCTGCCTAGAATGTATCGGAGCCAGCGAGGACAGCCACCCCGCCGAGGGGGCGAAGCCCAGTAAAAAACGTAAAAAAGAATAGAAAAGCGGCTTGCCATCCACGAGCTTAGCCACTAGTTCAGTGGAACAGCGTCATTAAAAAATGGGGTTTAGCCTAGGAGGCTGTTGAAGAGCAGCTTGAAGGTTCCGTGGGTCTGGCACCTGTGCTGACACTTGAACCCTATGAGTACAGCCTTCCCCTCGCCGACCTCGGCCTGGAGCGCGGCAATCCTGTTGGCTATACGCTCCTCGCCCACAAGCCAGCCCGACTCCAGGATGTCGGAGTCGGGGTAGGAGGCTATCACACTGTACTTGTGGTTGTCGGCGCTGGGGATTATCTTGAAGGCCGGGTCCCCCCAGAAGAGGGCCAGAGCGTCCTCGGGCATCCCGTAGGCTATGGGGTGCTCTGTGTCCACATCAATGTGGAGGGTGCTGCCCGGACAGTGGAACTCCCTACTGGGCACCTTCTCAAGCACGTTGGCCACCTTCAGCTCAAGGGCGTCCACGGCGTACATGGACGACTCTCCGAGGCACAAGAGGGTACCACCCTTCTCCACGAACTCCCTGAGAGCCTTCTTCCCCTCGTCCCCTAGGCCGCTCCTGTACTCCGGCGGGTACTCGGGGAGCTCCCAGCCCTGCCTCTGCTCCTTCCACCACTTCTTCAGCTCGTCGCCGCCCGTGATCATGGCCGGCGCGTCGCTGGGCAGAATTATTACATCGTAGCTCTCCCTGAGGCCCCCCTTCTTGATCTCCTCGTCCATGAGGGTCGCGTAGGGGAAGCAGTACTGCTCCAGGCATAGGCGGGTCCAGCCCTCGTCCATGTTGCCGCCCCAGTAGCGCTGGTACATGCCGACCCGCAGCTGCTTAACCGGCGCAGTGTCGGCCTTCAGCTCGACGAGGGCGTGGAAGCTCACGCCCGTCTCCTCGGCGATGTCTGTGAGCTTCTCCTCGTGGCCAGGCTCCACTATGAAGCAGCCGGGGGGCAACTCGTAGTCCCCCGCCATCAAGGCTTCGGTGACGCGCATGACGGGGACTTCCTCGGCCAGCAGCATGTTCACGGCTTTGAATGCGTGGTTCTCCCTGGCGTCCAGGAGGAAGCCCACTTTGCTGGACTCGTCCACGGCGCCCACTGGCTGCTTGTAATCGTCCATGGGCTCCAGCTCGACCTCCGTGATGAACTCCACAGGGTCCACGGCCACGCCCATGAACTCGGCCATGGTGTCCGTGGCCGAGTCGTAGGGCCTGTGGGGTGAGCCGTCGGGCATCCTGGTGAAGCTGTCGTCCGGGAACCGGGTCCGGCCCAGCAGCGTCTTGATGAGCCCCATTTTTGGCTGGGCGAGGGGGATGACGTAGCTGCCCTCCTCGTAGACCACCCCGTCCCCAGTGAACGGGCTCTTGGCCCTGTATATCTCGACGTTCTGGACGAGGAGCTTCTCTATCATGAGCTCCATGGTGCGCGGGTCGTGCTGGGACAACGGCACCACGTAAGCCATAACGGGATCCTCGGCGCCCCTCTCCGTCTGCCTCACGGCCTTCTGGTACGCGTTCCACAGAATCGTCTCCTTGTTGCGGGCCATGTGGTCCAGTAGCGCCCAGGAGGCCACCTTCTGCTGCTCCACGATGTCGCGGAGCCTCCACCAGCCGCCGGGCCACGGGTTGGGGAAGTTGGTGGTGGGCTTGTAATGGGGCAGCATCCTCGTGCCAACGAGGGTGCTCATCTTAGTCTCCTCCTTCAGCTGCTCGGGGTGGATGAAGAGGGGGGTGGCCAGCTTGGCCGAGGCCGACTCGGTGAGCATGCTGGGTATATTGTGGTAGATGCCTAACCAGTGGAATCCCAGGTGGGCCCAACCGCTGAATATGGCAGCGTTGACGATGCCGCTCTTCCCCGCCTCCTCCAGTTTATAGGCCATGTGGGCCCCGTACCAGGCCAGCTCGCGCCAGACCAGGGGGTCGCCGTGGGGATGGATGGGGTCGCTGTAAGGCGCCACGTATAGGCGGGCGCCGTAGCTGCCCATGTGGTGGTGGTCCTGATAGGCCTGAGGCGGCCAGTCGTGGAACATGAGCCTGGCCATGTAGCGGCTCTCTACGATGTTGGTCATGAAGGCGTCCCTGTTGTTGTCGTGGCCCGTGTACTTGTGGTACAGGAACGGGGTGTTCACGCCCTCGTACTCGGTGCCCAGGTACTTGTTGTACCAGTCCGTGACCATTATCTGACCGTCTGGGTTGAAGCTGGGCACCATGATGCTGACTACGTTGTCCCTGATGCGTCTGGCTTCCTCGTCCTCCCGGGTTGCCAGCTCGTAGGCCAGCTCTGGGGACATCTGGGTGCCCCCGATCTCCGAGGCGTGGAGGCTCATGCTCTGGATGACGACTGCCTTGCCTTCGGCCACAAGGGGCCTCGCCTCCTCCTCTGTGAGCTCCCCCGGGTTGGTGAGGGTGACGTTGATGTCCTGGAGCCTATCCAGGTTCTTCATGTTCTCCTCGCTGGTGACTATGACGGTGAGGAAGGGGTGCCCCTCCGTGGAGGGCCCCATGTGAATGACTTTGATCCTCTTGGACTCCTTCTGGAGCCTGTGGAAGTACTCCACGATCCTGTCCCAACGGGCGATCTTCCTGTCGGCTCCCATCCGGTGTCCAAAGAATTCTTCAGGCGAGGTAACTTTCTTCGCCATATCTCAAACCGGTGATGATGTTGTCCCTCGACCTATATAATACATCACGGGCGTATGCTAGGGTCCTGCCAGCCTCTTAAAGGCGTCGGGACTCAGCCTGAAGGTGGTCCACCCGTCCATGGAGACGGCGCCCAGGCTGTAGTAGAACTGTCGGCTGGGCTCGTTCCAGTCCAGGACCGTCCACTCGACGCGTCCGCAGTCCCTCTCCACCGCTATCTGGCACAACCTCTTCAGCAGGGCTGTGCCTATGCCGTTGCCCCTGAGCTCCTCCGGCACGTACAGGTCCTCCAGCCACAGGGTGGGCTTGGACTCGAAGGTGCTGAAGGTGTAGTAGTGGAGAGCTATGCCTAAATACGGGGGGCCCACCTTGCCCGTGTTCTCCACCAGCAGGCAGTCGAATATCTTGTCCTCGCCGAACCCGTACCTCCTGTAGAGCTCGGGGGTGCCCTTGAACTCCAGTTTCTCGTAGACGCTGAGCTGGCGGCATAGGTCCATCACGACGGGGATGTCCTCCTCCTCCGCCATCCTTATCCTCCATTCGAGGCCAGGTGTCTTAGGCAAGTCTGATCGGGGCTATATGATGGTCCTCGTCGTTATATGTTTTCAGCCCTTGGTGAGGTGCTTGGCGAGCTCGTAGAGGTCCATGTGGCTGGACCTCCTGTTGTACCTTCCCAGCCTGAAGAACAGCTGGACGCTGTACCCCACGGTGAGGGCCGTCACCACGGTTCCTATGCCTACCGGGCCCCCAAGTAGGTACCCGAGCACAAGAACCGTGACCTCGATTGCCCCCCTCACGTGGGACACGGGCCTGTCCAGCTTCCTGACGAAGCCCAGCATGAGGCCGTCCCTGGGGCCGGCCCCCAGCTTGGGGTTCATGTAGAAGAAGCTGCCGATGCCCAGGGCGACTATGCCGCCGAGGAGGAGGGCAAGCTTCCCGGGGAGGTCCCCGTACCTGGGGACCAGTCCCCACTCCATAATGAGGTCGATGAACAGCCCGATGAAGTACATGTTCATGAAGGTGGCGAAGCCCGGCGCGAACCCCAGTAGCCACCCGATCACGAGGACGACGAGGCCCACCACCTGCGAGACCTGGCCCAGCGTCATGGGCACTTGGTACGTGATCCCCACCTGGAACACGCCCCAGGGGTTCATCCCCAGGTCCGAGTACAGGTTCATGACAGCGCCCAGGGCGAACAGGAAGAGGCCGAAGAAGAGGCTCGGCAGCTTCCCCAGGAAGCCGAGCCAGTTGTCCCTCAGGGTCAAATCGTCTTCTCCTAGGGTGTGAACTCCACCTTGCCGCCGGACCTGTCCAGGGCCACCCTGAAGGCCTCCTCGGCCCGGTCGAGGCTGAACCTATGGGTGAGGACGTCCAGGACGTTAACCTTGCCCTCTGTGATGAGATCGATGCTCTGGGGGAAGTTGTCTGGCCTGGCGTCGTAGGCCCCGGTGATGGTCACCTCGCGCCGGACGACCCGCGTCATGTCAACGGGCACGTCGCCCCCGAAGATGCCCACTACCGTGACGTGGCCTCGCTTCCTGACTATCTCTACGGCCTGCTTCACTGCCTGGGGCGCCCCCGTGGCCACTAAGGCGACGCCCGCCCCCGCCCCGCCTGTGAGCCCGTTCACCCTCTCCGCGAGGTTCTCCTCCTCGATGTTCAGGGTCTCTAGGCCGAGCCTCTCCGCGATCCTGAACCTGGCGGAGTCGGCTGTGAGCCCCGTGACCAGCACCCTGGCGCCTCCCAGCCTGAAGAGCTGTGCGCTGAAGAGGCCGATGGGGCCGCAGCCATGGACCACCACAAGGTCCCCGAACCTGAAGGGGGTGATGTCCCTGACGAAGTGGAAGGCGTTGCTTAGGGGCTCCACTAGGGCGGCCTCCTCGAAGCTCATGGAGTCGGGCACCCTGTGCAGTAGGGACACGGGGACCGCGGCGTACTCCGCGAACCCCCCGTCCGTGTGGATGCCGAACAGCGCTGAGGCGTCGCAGAGGTTGCTCATGCCGGCCTTGCAGAAGCCGCACTCGCCGCACGCCTTCACGGACTCAGCGAGGACCCTGTCGCCGGCGCTTAACCCCCGCGCCTCCGGGCCCGTCTCCACGACCTCGCCCGCGAACTCGTGGCCGAGGACCACAGGCAGCCTCATCCCGCTGTAGGCCGGCGTGTAGTTGTAGATTCCTAGGTCGCTGCCGCATATGGCGGCGGCTCTCACCCTGATGAGGGCCTCATCCCCAGCTACCTTGGGGACCGGTATGTTCACGACCTCGACCCCCGGCTCTGGCCTCGTCTTCATCACGGCCTTCATGCGGTATCCCAAAGGGTGTGATGCGCCGAGTCTTAATGTTTTCCAGCATCGCAACAGCCAATAATCCATGGGGCACAGTCCTATCATGGCTCCACTAGACTTCGGCGTCCAGATCGAGCCCCAGTACGGGTTCACCTACGACCAGATCAGGGCCGTGGCCCGAGCAGCTGAGGGGCTCGGCTACGAGTCAATTTGGGTCAGCGACCACCTCTTCCTCACCCCGCAGACAGTGGAAACCAACTGCCTGGAGTGCTACACGGTGCTCACGGCTCTGGCCCGGGACACGGGTCGGTTGCGCCTGGGCGCCATGGTGGCGTCGCAGAGCTACCGTAATCCGGCTCTGCTGGCTAAGGTCGTTGCGTCCCTTGACCACATCAGCGGCGGCCGCCTCAACTTCGGCATAGGGGCTGGGTGGAAAGATGTGGAATACAACGCCTACGGGTACCCATTCCCTGGGCCCGGCGTCAGGATAGGGCAGTTGGACGAGGCTCTTGAGATATGCAGGCGTATGTGGACCGATGACAGGGCTAGCTTCAAGGGCAAGTACTACAGCATCCAGGAGGCACTATGCTCACCGAAGCCCGTCCAGAGCCCCCTCCCCGTCTGGGTGGGCGGCACAGGAGACAGGACGCTGCGAGTATCGGCCAAGCACGCAGACGCAGTGAACTTCTCTTGGAGCCACCCGCCAGGCTTCATCGAGGAGCGGCTGGGCATGCTGAGGCGCCACTGCCGGAGGCTGGGGCGCGACCCCTCCGAGATACGGGTCTCGGTGGGCCTGATGGTGGTGCTTGACGAGACCCGTGAGGGCGTGGATGCCAGACTGGAGCAGCTGAGGCTAAGCCGGGACACCGAGTACATGAGGTACCTGAGCCGGCAGAAGCCCAACGTGTCGGCTACGCCTGATGAGTTGGCCGAGCTTCTCCGAGAGTACGTGTCCCTCGGGGTCGACCACTTCATCCTGCGGTGGCACTACGGGGACGAGCTCAGGTCCCTAAGGCTCTTCGCCGATAGGGTGATGGGCAGGGTCTGAGCCTAGCCGGTGAAGGTGATATAAACCTGAACCGTGCAGGTTCCAGCATGAACGCCGTGGAGAGGCGCGTCCTCGACTCCGTAAACCTGAAGGACATCACTCGCCTTGCTGGCGAGCTCGTGGCGATCCCGAGCCACGGTGGAAAGGAGTCGCGTGTCCAGAGGTTCATGGCCGAGAGGCTGCGCGGGCTCGGCTTCGAGGTGGACTCCTGGGCCTTGGACTTCGGGGAACTGAGGAGGCATCCCGACTTCAGCATGAGCATCCCCAGGGACGAGGGGCTGGGCGTAGTGGGGACCATGAGCGCCGGCGACAGGAGCCTGATCCTGTGTGGTCACATCGACACGGTTGACCCGGGCGATCCAAACAACTGGGCGATGGACCCTATGAAGGCCACAGTGAAGGATGGTCGGCTCTACGGTAGGGGCGTATGCGACATGAAGGGCGGCCTCGCCGCGGCCCTCGTCGCCGCCAAGGCCGTGATGGACGCCGGCGTGACGCTCAAGGGGCGCCTCATATACGAGAGTTGCATAGGCGAGGAGGACGGCGGCTGCGGCGCCCTAGCCACCTGCCTCCGTGGCTACAAGGCCGACGCCGGGATCATCATGGAGCCCAGCGAGACCAAGGTGGCGCCTGAGGTGGCCGGAGCCATGAGCTTCAAGGCCACCATCCCGGGCAGGAGCGCCCACGCCTGCGTGAGGGACGAAGGCGTCAGCGCCATAGAGAAGTTCGTGACCGTCCTCAACGGCCTCATGGAGCTTGAGGCCGAACGGAACAGCCGGGTGTCAAACCCCCTCTACAAGCGATACAAGACGCCCTACGCCCTGAACGTGGGGATGATCAGAGGCGGCCAGTGGCCCGGCACGGTCCCCGAGAGTGTGACCTTCGAGGGCAGGATAGGCGTGGCAGTGAGAGAGACGCAGCAGCACGCCAGAGACGAGCTGGAGCGGAAGGTGCGGGAGATCGCTGATGGCGACCCGTGGCTTAGGGACCACAGGCCCACCGTGGAGTGGTCGGGCTACAGCTTTGCTCCCAGCAGGGTGCCTGTGGACCACCCCATAGTGAAGACACTGGGCAGCGCCTACAAGGACGCCACGGGCCAGGAGCCCGTCTACGAGGGCATGACCTATGCCTCGGACGCTAGACTCCTCATTAACGTGGGGGGGACACCAACCGTCGTGTTCGGGCCCGGCGACGTGCGGACCGCCCACGGAGCCAACGAGAGCGTATCCCTCGGGGAACTAGAGGCCACGGCCAGGACCCTTGCCCTGACTGTCCTAAGGTTCCTGGGCTACGAGGGTTAGGCAGCATGCCCTAATCCACTGCTTATATACGGTCCCGGCCAAGGTTTATGAGTTGAACACCGTCGGTCTCGTAGTCAACCCCGTAGCGGGGATTGGCGGAGCCGTGGGGCTGAAGGGCAGCGACGGTGAGGAGACCCAGCGCAGGGCCCTGGAGCTGGGTGCGACACGCGTCTCTCCAGGCAGAGCCGTGGCCGCGTTAAAAGCCCTGAGGTCAGCCCTCCCCAGCGTCGCCGTCTACACCTACCCGGGGCCCATGGGCGAGGACGAGTGCCGTGAGGCGGGCGTAGACGCCAAGGTCATCGGAGAGACAGGTAAGGCGACCACGGCAGATGACACGCGGAGGGCGGCCAAGGATTTCAAGGAGCTGGTCGTCGACCTCATCCTCTTCGTGGGCGGCGACGGCACAGCACGGGACATATACAAGGCCGTGGGCGGCCAGGTGCCGGTCCTTGGGGTGCCATCCGGAGTCAAAGTCCACTCGGCCGTCTTCGCTGTGAACCCGCAGGCCGCAGGCAACCTGGCGGCATTATACCTGACGGGCAAGGCCCCCCTGAGAGACGCCGAGGTCATGGACATAGACAAGGACGCCTTCAGGCGTGGAAGCCTGTCGGCCAGCCTCTACGGCTACATGAGAGTCCCCAACTCGATACTGCACCTGCAGGGTGGCAAGGAGGGTGCGGGGCACCAGGACGAGTACACGCTGGAGGCCATAGCCGCCGACGTGGTGGAGAACATGGAGCCTGGGGTCCTCTACATCTTGGGGCCCGGCTCGACCACTGTACCCGTAGCCGAGAAGCTAGGCATTGAAAAAACGTTGCTTGGCGTGGACGCTGTGCTGGACGGCGAGCTGGTCGCGCGGGACGCCTCTGAGGGGACCCTCCTAGGGCTCCTTGAGGGGAGGAGAGGCGTCGCGGTACTGTCAGTGATCGGGGGTCAGGGCTTCATACTGGGCAGAGGCAACCAGCAGATAAGCCCCAGCATCATCAGGCGCGTCAGCAAAGAGAACATCATAGTCGTGGCGACACCGGAGAAGCTGGCGTCCCTCAGGGGCCGGCCCCTGAAGGTGGACACGGGGGACCAGGGCCTGGACGAGGAGCTGAGGGGCTACTACAGGGTGGTGACCGGGTACGGAAGGAGAACCATCGTCAAAGTCGATTAGGCTGGGCGGCGCCATCGACGAGCTCTTGGAGGGCTACAGGGCCTCCAGGCACCCCTACAGGGAGACGGCCGCCGAGGTGTACAGGCTCGTGCACGATGATAAGCCGCCTCTTTACCTTAAGGTCTTGAGGGGTGGCGGGTCAGGGCTCAGGAGGGAGTACGAGGTCCTCAAGTGGATCGGGGCCAGGCTGCCCTCGCCGGAGCCCCTCTACTACATGTCCTCGGGGGGCGCAGAGTACCTGCTGACCCGCGAGGTGCCTGGCACCCCCTCCTACCAGGTGCAGCCCGAGGAGAGAGAGGAGGCCGTGCGGGTACTAGCCTTCACCTTGAGGTGCATCCACGAGCTTGACACTGAAGCCTGCCCCTACACCAACACCATCAAGGATCGCGTCAATGCCCTCAAACCGACGCTGAGTCGGAGGGATAAGAGGAAACTAGACGATTTGATGGAGCGTGCCCCAGCCGAGACGCTAGTATTCACCCACGGCGACTACTGCCTCCCCAATGTAATAACCGTGGTCCCCCGGCTAAGCGGTGTCATAGACTGGGACCACGGTGGCCTCGCGGACCCCTACGTGGACCTCGCCTCCTGCCTCAGGAGCCTCAAGTACAACTATGGGGATCGGGAGTCCAAGGAGAGGTGGATACCTCTGTTCCTGGAGGTCTACGGGCTGGACGAGCTGGACGACGAGAAACTGGGCTTCTACACTGGGCTTATGGCCCTAGAGTAGCTACCTGGGCTTGTAGGGGCCTAAGTACTCCTCTTGGAGGATGTTGCCCCCGTCAATGACGATCTCGCTGCCCGTCAGGTAGCTGGACTCGTCTGAGGCCAGGAACAGGACCAAGTTGCCCACGTCCTCGGGGGTCCCCTGCCTACCAACGGGAATCTTGTAGCCGAACTCCCGCATCTTCTCCTCGGCGTCACTGTCGCCGGTGCTGCCTCTGAGCCCGTAGGCGCTGGGGCTGTGGATGTAGCCGGGGAGGATACAGTTCACGTTGATGCCGCTCTGGGCCGTCTCCAGGGCCAGTGCCTTTGTGAATCCTACGACGGCCGCCTTCGTCGAGCCGTAGGCCGTCTGGCCCCCGCTTGGGGCACCCACCAGTGGGCCCGTGACGCTGCTCATGTTGACGATCTTGCCGTACCCGCGCTCCGTCATGCCTGGGAGCACAGCCTTGGCGCACCTGAACATGCCGAAGACGTTGATCTCGAACATCCTGTGAAGGAACTCCTCGTCCATCTCGACGAGCCGTCGGCGCGGATAGATGCCCGCATTATTCACGAGGATGTCCACCCTGCCGTGCCTTCCCTCGATCTCGGACATGACCTCCACGACCTGTTCCGGTTTGGTCACGTCCATGACGGCGTGCTCGGCCCTGTGGCCCTCGGCGGTTATGGCCCGGGCCATCTCCTCGACCCTGGGGGACACGTCCGTGAGGACCACTGTGGCGCCGTTCCTGGCGAGCACCCGGCTGATGCCTGCGCCAATGCCCTGCATGGCGCCTGTAACAACGGCTACCCTGCCCTCAAGCGTCACCGCTCATCACCCCTCTTCCTCTGGTAGGCCCTCCAGCTCATGGCCCACCTCGCGGGGTCGTCGAAGCCCCCGTCCGCTACGTTGTGGTTGCTGCTCCTGTGGGGCGCCGCCTTCACCAGCTCGGGGTCCGCGTAGGCCTCCTCGATGACCGTCTCAAGCGCCTCGACCCAGTAGTCGATGTCCGCCTTGCTGTAGGTCTCGCAGGGCTCGGGGGTGAAGGGCTCGGGCACCAGCCACGGGTGGTGGCTTGTGAACATGCTCTGGACCCCGTAGTCCACCAACCTATTGTTCACCTCCTGTACGCCGACGCCGGTCTCATCCTTGAGCTTGGCCAGGCTCCATCTGGCCTGGTCGAGGCGCCTGCCCCCGAAGGGCAGCGAGACGCCCCTGATCCGCCTCAGCTTCTCGGAGAGGTACTGGTTGTTGATCATGCTTACCTCGGCGGCCTCCCTGATGCCCTCGGCACCCAGGGCCATGCACCAGGCGTAGCTGCGGACCACGGCCTGGACGTTACCCATGAAGTCCCTGACCCTGCCGATGCTCAGCGGCCTCTCATAGTCCAGGTGGTACCTTCGGCGCCGTTTCACGATGACGGGCACGGGCAGGTAGGGCTCCAGCTCCTCGGTGACGCCGATGGCCGCGGAGCCTGGGCCGCTGCTGCCGTGGGGGCTGCTGAAGGTCTTGTGGAGGTTGAAGAAGCACATGTCGAACCCGGCCTCCCTGGCCCGGGTGACTCCCATGATGGCGTTGGCGTTGGCCTGGTCGTATGAGCACAGGCCGCCCGCGTCGTGGACGATGCCGGTCCACTCGTCTATCTGCTTGTTGAAGATGCCGGTGTCCTCGGGGTTGGTGATGAAGCAGCCGGCCGTCCTCGGGCCGACCGCCTCTTTAAGCGCCTCAGTGTCGGGTAACCCAGTCTCCGAGTCTGGGTACAGGGTCAGCACCTTGTAGCCGGCAGTGGCGGGGCACGCTGCGTCGCAGGGGTGGCTGAATATGGTGGTCACTATCTCGTCCCTCCACGGCTCGCCGTGGACCTGGTGGTACCTGCGCATCATTAGGGCGTTGTTGTAGGCGCCGGCCGATCCGCCTGGTGGTTGGAAGTTGAAGGCGTTCATGCCGCTTATCTCCCTGAGGAACACGTCCCCGAACTCGTACAGTATCTGCAGGAGGCCCTGGATAGTCTCCTCGGGCTGCTCTGGGTGGACCTCCGCTATCATCTGGGCCAGGTCCTCGTTCACCTTGGGGCTGTACTTCATGGTACACGTGCCCACCCCCACGTCTATGCCTAGCTCCATGCCCAGGGTCATCTGGCTGAGGCGCAGATAGTGGCGCAGCACCTGAGCCTGGCTGAGCTCGGGCAGCCCAGGCTTCTCCCTCCTCCTCATGGAGGCCGGCACCAGCTCTGAGGCTTCTCCGACCCTGGCCCTGATCTTCTCCTCGGCCTCCGGGGGTATGAAGCCGCGCTCGCCCGGGCTCGTGAGCTCGTGGATGATGGGCTCGCTCCAACGGGCCGCGTGGTACTCCCTCACCCTCATGCCAGCGCCTCCCTCAGCGCCTCGCCCAGCGCATCTATCTGCTCCAGGGTGTGGACCTCCGTGACGCAGTAGAGGGCCGACTGGCCCAGGGCCGGGAACTCCCCAGACAGGTCCTTGCCGCCCAGCATCCTGCGCCTGAGAAGCCACTTGTTGACGTCTTTCACCGTCGTTCCTGTGAACGTGACAGGGAACTCTTTGAAGAAACCCTTGAACGGCACCTTCACACCGGGTATCTCGGCCATAAGCCCGGCGGCGTAGTGGCTCTTCTGGAGGATGGTCTCTCCCACCTCCCTAATGCCCTCGGGGCCCAGGAGGCTCATGTAGACGGCCGCGGTTATCCCCCAGAGGGCCGTGGTGGTGCCCACCCAGTCCTTGGCGTTCTCCCTGGCCATGTAGCTGGTCCGCTCGTACAGGGCCTGGCCGAACCCATACTCACCGGGCTCGGAGGTCCCGGCGACGCTCACCAGCCTCAGGGGGTACTCGGCCACGTACCTCACCTCGTCGCGGCTGGCGATGAACCCGCATGAGCCGCCGCCCGCGTGCATGTGGACTCCCAGGGGCTGAGCCTCCCCGCAGGCGATGTCTACCCCGTAGTCGCTGGGCGGCGCCAGCACCCCCAGGCTTATGGGGTCCACACCGCATACGCTCTCGGCGCCCGCGCTGTGGGCCAGGGCGCTGATCTCGGCTCCCCCTGCCTCTATGACGCCTAGGTAGTTGGGGTTCTCGAAGTATACGCAGGCTGCGTCCTCACCTAACCTGGACTCCAGGTCAGCTATGTCCACCATGCCGGTCTCAGGGTCCATCCCGACCTCCTCGACTTCCAGGCCCGCGCTCTGCTGGGCCGAGGCGCAGAAGTTGCGCATGATGCTGAGCCGCGCCGGGCTCACGTTTCGTGGGACCAGTACCCTGCGGCGGCCTGTGAGCCTGGCCGCCATCCTGAC